>VFQQ010000095.1_pt1 | contig 234453 bp, 168 predicted proteins | sample 3512341 | NCBI WGS metagenome assembly VFQQ01 (sample SAMN10412373, study PRJNA504923) | tailings metagenome | isolation source: Relicate 2 Philex TSF1 revegetated site | place: Philippines: Tuba, Benguet | collected 2017-08-29 | reverse complement strand
TCGATCGCCGACCAGGCGCGCACCATCCGCATCCCGGTGCACATGATCGAGACCCTCAACAAGGTCATGCAGGTGCAGAAGCAGCTGCTCCAGGAGTTCGGTCACGAGCCCACGCCCGACGAGGTCGCCGACGAGATGAACCTGCCGGTCGAACGCGTCCAGCAGATCATGAAGATGGCCCAGCAGCCCATCTCCCTCCAATCCCCCGTGGGTGACGGCGACGACACCAGCTTCGGCGACTTCATCGAGGACAAGTCGGCGGAGAACCCGTACGACATGACCGCGTACTCCCTGCTGCGCGAGAAGATCATCGACGTGCTCGACTCCCTCACCGACCGCGAACGCCGCGTGCTCTCGCTGCGTTTTGGCCTCGTCGACGGCTACAGCCGCACGCTCGAGGAGGTGGGCAAGCAGTTCAAGGTCACCCGCGAGCGCATCCGCCAGATCGAGGCCAAGGCCCTGCGCAAGATGCGCCATCCCACGCGCATCCGCCAGCTGCACGGGTTCTTCGACGCCGAGCAGCTCGACAACGCCCAGAACCTGCTGAAGCTCGCCATCAAGGGACCGCCGGGCGCCCCCGGCGGCAAGCCCGGCCAGCCGCAACCTTAACTCCAAGCGATTGCCCGGATTCCCCCTTGCTTAGGCGGGACTTCGGGCGTACCTTCCCCGCATCCTCATGAATCCTTTCTCCCCGATTTTCGCGATCGGTCCGTTCGGCCCCACCGAACTTATCATCATCCTCTTCATCGTGCTGCTCCTCTTCGGCGCGAAGAAGCTGCCCGACCTCGCCCGCGGCCTGGGCAAATCCGTCAGCGAGTTCAAGAAGGGCACGAGCGAAGCCGAAAAAGAGATCAAGGACGCCCTCGATTCCGAGCCCAAGGCCACGGAAAAGAAGTCGGAGACGGCGAAGTCCTCCCACGGCACCAACTGATCGTCCCGCCCGTCCACGCTTTCCGAGCGCACCGCCCCGCGGTGCGCTTTTTTTATTCCTTCAGCCAGACCTTGAACCGGCCGATCTGGGCCGGCGTGCCGAGCAGCAGCAGCTGATCGCCGGCCTCCAGGCGCTCGTCCGGCCCAGGATTCAGCACGCGCCGGCCGGCGCGGTCGACCCCGGCCACCTGCACGCCATGCGTGCGCGCCAGCGAAAGCTCACCCAGCGTCCGGCCCGCCACCGAACTGCCCGCCGGCACCGCGACGGCCTCCATGCGGACCTCGTCGAAGTCCGAGGCTTCGGCAAACTTGCCCGTCACCTCCGTGAGGAAACGCTTGCCCGCCGTCACCTGGTCCACCGTCCCCATGAGCATGACGCGATCCCGCGGATACAGCACGCTCTCCGGGCCCGGCAGGGAGATCATGTACCCCTGGCGTTCGATGCCGACCACGGCGCACCCGAAACGCGCCCGGAGGTTGAGATCCGCGATCCGCTGCCCCTGACAGTCGGCCAGGTCGGGCAGGACGCAGTCGATCACGTTGAGGTTCCACGAGGCATGCGACTGCAGCCAGGGCGTCGTCGTGCCTGCCATCCGGCTCTCGCCGCCGCCCAGCACGTCCTGGAGTTCGACCTCGAGTTCGCTGTGCCAGAAGATGAGCTTGCGGCGCAACACCACCAGCGCCACGACCACGACGATCGCCGTGGCCAGCAGCAGCCAGCGGGCCGAGCCTCCCGCCGGCAGAAACGAACCCAGCCAGATGTAGATCATCGCGCCGGCGACGGTCTTGATCCCGGCCTCGATCAAGGGCGCGAGCCGCCCTTGCCGCGGATGTCCCGAGGTCGAGACCTGGGCATACAGGAGCGCGAGCGCGCCGATGTTGCGCCAGATCGCCACCAGCGGCGCCAGCACGATCAGCGCGAGCAGGGACCAGAAGAGAATCGCCGGCCCCCGCGGAAACAGCCAGTCGCGCCCGACGGACTCCTCGAGCAGGACGAGCATCTGCGGCGAGAAGACGAGCAGGCCCGTGACCAGCATCACCTCGACGGAGATCTGGATGAAACGCTTGCGGCTGAGCTGCCAGAGCAGGTTCCGCTTCTGCCGGGCCTGCAGGCGCTCTAGCCAGTTGCGGTAATAATCCGTCCACACGCGCGCCCAGCGCGGCTCGCGCCGAAACACCCAGCCGGCGATCGCCTCGGACCGGCGCGTGAGCAGGGGCACGACGAAGGTGGTCAGCAGCGAGACGCCCACCGCCAGCGGATAGAACTCCGGTCGCACGACCTGCGCCGTCACGCCGAGCTGGGCGATGATGAAGGAAAACTCGCCGATGGGCGTGAGGGCGAGGCCGGCGCGAAACGCGTCCTTGGGCGAGTTGCCGATCAGGACGAGGCCGATGCTGGAGGCGAGCACGCGGGCCGCGAGGGTGAAGGCACCGACCGCCAGGACGAGCGCCCACGCGTCGCCCAGGAGCCGCAGGTCGATCTGCATGCCGATCGCGACGAAGAAGACGGCGCTGAACACGTCGCGCATGCCCTCGAAGGTGCGCTCGATCTGGTGGCGGTGCGGCGTCTCGGAGACGATCGTGCCGAGCAGAAACGCGCCCAGCGCCAGCGAGTACCCCGCCCGCTGCGCCACGATCGCCAGCCCGAAGAGCAGGGCGGCCATGCCGAGGGTCTGCAACTCCTCGTCGGCCGCGATGCTCATGCGGCGCAGGAGCCACGGCACGAGCAGGAGGCCCAGGACCGCGGCCATCACGACGAAGACGCCGAACATTCCGATCGTCTCCGTGATGCGCGGCCCGCCGGCGACGCCGCCGAACTGGATGATTGAGTTGAGCACCGTGAGCATGACCACGGCGACCACGTCCTCGAGCACCGTGACACCCATCGCAAGCTGCCCGGAGCGCTCGTGCGTCGAACCGGTTTCCTGCAGCACCTTGCCGATGATCGCCGAGGACGACACCATCAGCATGCCGGCGAGAAAGACGCTCTCCATCTCGCCGAGGCCCAGCGCCGCGCCGAGCAGCCGCGTGAGGTAAAAGATCACGCCGGCACTGGCGAAGACCGCCAGCAGGAGCGACAGGCCGAGCTTGCGCAGTTTCCGCAGGCTCAAGCGGAGCCCGATGCCGAACATCAGGAAGACCAGGCCGATCTGCGCGGCCGTATCCACGCGGCCGAGATCCGAGACGAGCGTGAACGGCCCGGTGTGCGGGCCCACCAGGATACCCGCGAGCAGGAAGCCCACGACGACCGACAAGCCCACCCGCTGACAGAGCCACCCCACCACGCCGGCGACGACGAGGATGACCGCCAGATCCTGGATGAAGTCGATGCCGGACATACCGACAAGACACGGTACGAGGATCGGCCGGCGCGCAAGCCCGCACCGGACCCGCGCCGGCGGCGCAGGGCGAAAACACGCTCCTCCCCCGCCCTTCCGGCTGCCCCGGAAGGGGCTCGTTCAGGCGAGCTTGTCCGGCGTGAAGGGCGGATGGCGCAGGCGCCGGCCCGTCGCCGCGAGGACCGCGTTGCTCACGGCGGGCATGAGGGGCGGCGTACCCGGTTCGCCGATACCGCCCATCGACGCACCGCTGTCGATGATGTGGGTCTCGACCACGGGCGCCTCGGGCATGCGCACGACGGGATAATCGTGGAAGTTCGACTGCACCGGCCGTCCGTTCTTGAAGGTGATCTCGCCATACAAGGCCGCGGACAATCCGTAGATCACGCCTGACATCGCCTGCGCGCGGACTCCATCCGGGTTGACCGCGAAGCCGCAGTCGGCGACCGCCGTGAACTTGTGCACGCGGATCGCGCCGTCGGTCACGGAAACCTCGGCGACCTCGCCGACGATCGAGCCGAACGACTCATGGATGGCCACACCCTGGAAGCGGCCCGCGGGCGGGCGACCCCAGTTGGATTTCTCCCGCAACAGCTTCAGGATCGCCGTCAGGTCCCGCCCGCGCTCATCCGGCGCCGGCCAAGAGCCGTCCGCACGCCCATTTCCCCCGTTGACAGTCCCCGCGCTCGACGATTCTTTTCCGTCGGCGGAAAGGCTTCTCCCTCATGGCTTCCAACCTGTTCAACTACTTCTCCAACGACATCGGGATCGATCTGGGCACGGCCAACACTCTCGTTTACCTCAAGGACCGCGGTATCGTCCTGCGCGAGCCGTCCGTGGTCGCCCTCGACACGACCACGCGCAAGGTCCGCGCCGTCGGCGACGAGGCCAAGCGCATGCTCGGCCGCACGCCGGGCAACATCACCGCCATCCGTCCGATGAAGGACGGCGTCATCGCCGACTTCGACGTCACCGAGGCGATGCTGCGCTACTTCATCCGCAAGGTGAACAGCAACGCCCTGCGCGTCAGCCCGCGCGTCGTCATCGCCATCCCCTCGGGCATCACCGAGGTCGAGAAGCGCGCCGTGAAGGACTCCGCCATGCACGCCGGCGCGCGCGACGTCATCACCATTCCCGAGCCCATGGCCGCGGCCATCGGCGTCGGCCTGCCGATCGACGAGCCCGCCGCCAACATGATCGTCGACATCGGCGGCGGCACCACCGAGATCGCCATCATCTCCCTTTCCGGCATCGTCTTCTCCAAGTCGATCCGCGTCGCCGGCGACGAACTCGACGCCGCCATCGTCAACTACATGAAGCGCGCCTACAACCTACTCATTGGCGAGCGCACCGCCGAGGAGATCAAGGTCCGCGTGGGCTCCGCCTACCCGCTCGACGAGGAGCTCACGATGGAGGTCAAGGGCCGCGACTCCGTGGCCGGCCTGCCCAAGACGATCCACATCACCTCCCAGGAAATCCGCGAGGCCCTCGCCGACACCATCGCCGCCATCGTCGACGCCGTGCGCTCGACGCTCGAGCGCTGCCCGCCGGAACTTTCCGCCGACCTCGTCGACCGCGGCTTCGTCATGGCCGGCGGCGGCGCCCTCATCCGTGGCATCGACCGCCTGCTCAGCGAGAAGACCGGCCTGCCCGTCACCGTCGCCGAGGACCCGCTCTCGGCGGTCGCCAACGGCACCGGCGCCGTCCTCAACGACCTCAGCTGGGTGCTCCAGCACGCGTAAGCCGCTGGTTTCCCGAGCACGCAGGCTTGTGCGTAGGAGCGGCTTTACGCCGCGATGTAGACCGTCCGCCTGCAATCGCGGCGTAAAGCCGCTCCTACGCAATCCTTGCGTCAGCCGGCGTCTCGGCGCGTGAAAGATGCGGGCCTGCGCCCGGCCGACCCCGCCACGTCGCGGGGCCGACCTCATCGAACCTCTCCTCAGGCCGCGCGCAGCGCGGCCTTTTCAGTGTTTGAAGTGGCGCAGGCCCGTGAAGACCATCGCCAGGTTGCGTTCGTCGGCGGCCTTGATGACTTCGTCATCGCGCACGGAACCGCCGGGCTGGATCGCACAGGTCGCTCCGGCGTCGGCCGCGGCGACGAGCCCGTCGGCAAAGGGAAACAGCGCCTCGCTGGCGACCACCGACCCCTTGAGGTCGAGCTTGGCCTCGCCGGCCTTCCAGACCGCGATGCGCGAACTGTCGACGCGCGCCATCTGTCCGGCCCCGACGCCGAGCGTCTGCTCGCCGCGGCAATACACAATGGCGTTGGACTTCACGTGCTTCGCCACTTTCCAGCCGAACATCATGCCGGCCCACTCCTGCTCCGTCGGCTGACGCTTCGTCACCACCCTGAAACTACGCGGATCGCCGAGCACCTTGTCGCGATCCTGCAGCAGCACGCCGCCGATCACCGAGCGCACCTCCTGCAACGAATCCGGCCCGATGCCTTCCTTCGCAATCATCAGGCGGAGGTTCTTCTTCTTGCCGAAGATCGCGAGCGCCTCGTCGCTGAAGCGCGGCGCGATGATGACCTCGGTGAAGATCTCGGCGATGGTCTTCGCCAGCGCGCCGCCCAGCGTGTGGTTGACGATGATGATGCCGCCGAAGGGCGCCTGCCGGTCGGTCGCAAAGGCCTTCTCCCAGGCCTCCTCGAGCGTATCCGCGCTGGCCACACCGCAGGGATTCGTGTGCTTGAGGATCGCCACCGTGGGCCGCTCGAATTCGCCGATCAGGTAGGTCGCCGAGGTGATGTCGAGAATGTTGTTGTAGCTGAGTTCCTTGCCCTGGAGCTGCTGGAAGTGCTCGTGGAAGGTCCCGTAGAGGGCGGCCTGCTGGTGGGGATTCTCGCCGTAGCGCAGGGTCTGCGCCTTCTTGTACGTGAGCGTGAGTTTCTCCGGGAAGCCGCTGAGCGCGGCCAGATCGGGTCCCTCGGCCTGCTGGGCGAGGTAGGCCGCGATGGCGGTGTCGTAGGCCCCGGTGCGCTGAAACACCTTCAACGCAAGCCGCCGCCGCAGGGCCGGCAGCCCAGCCGGGTCGCCGAAGGCGGCAAGCACGGCCGGATAATCCGCGGGATCGCAGACCACCGTGACGCTCTCATGGTTCTTGGCGGCGCTGCGCAGCATCGAGGGCCCGCCGATGTCGATGTTCTCGATGGCCTCCTCGAACTCCACGTGCGGCTTCGCCACCGTCTGCTCGAACGGATACAGGTTGACCACCACGAGGTCGATGAGGGCGATGCCGTGCGCCTGCGCCGCCGCGAGGTGGTCGGCCTTGTCGCGCCGGCAGAGCAGGCCGCCGTGGATCTTCGGGTGCAGCGTCTTCACGCGCCCCTCCATCATCTCCGGGAACCCCGTGTGCTCGCTCACCTCCGTGACCGGCAGGCCCTTCTCGGCGAGGAGCTTCGCCGTTCCGCCCGTGGAGAGCAGCCGGTAGCCATGCTGTTCGACCAGGGCGGTCGCGAAGTCGACCAGACCGGATTTGTCGCTGACGGAAAGGAGGGCCAGTTTTTCCATAAAAGGGTTTTTGTGCGCCCCCTCCCCGGCCGAGGCAAGCCCGGCGTGTCGAAGGACATGCCCTAGTGCGAGTGGTGCTCGTGTGTGTCGTTGCCGAACATCAGATGCTTGTGAAACCATCCGTGCACCCGCGGATCCCCGCGAACGAGCGTCAATCCACCGAGGACGATGAGCGCCACGCCACCCACCCGGAGCAGCCAGCGACGGCCTTCAAGGCTGAAACGCTGCCCCAGCAACCCGACGACAAACAGGCCGGGCATGGTAGAGAATCCGAAAACATAGGAACCGACCACGACCGTCGTCGCCGAATTGGTGCCCACGAGAAAGACGATCGCCATCAGCGAGAGTCCGCAGGGCAGGAATCCGTTGATCCACCCGGCCAGGACGCTCTTCAGGACGGAGGGCGACTGCCACACCTGGGCCAGTGCACCGCAGACGGACGACCCCCTCAACGCGCCCGCCCATCGAGACGGCAGGCGCCACTCCAGCACATACGCAAGCCCCAGACCGATCATCGCAAGACCAACCACCCACCCCAGGATCGCCTGGATAGGCGCGATCGGGTTGCGTCCCGCCAGCCAGGTGCTGCCGATGAGCAGAACCACTGCGATAAACAGGTACGAGGTCGCCTTGCCCAGCTGGTAGCCAACGTGCCGGAGGAAGAGCGCACCTCCATTCTTCGCGCCCGCCGACACGGCCAGGCTGAAGGCTCCGCACATGCCCACACAATGGCCGGTTCCGAGCAGGCCGAGCAGGAAAACGCTGCCGAGATCGACGAACGACATCGACGCCGACCTTCCGCGACCGGGCGTCTGCCGCAACCGAAATCCGCCGAGCGGGTACATCGACAGCCGACTTGCGCCTGGGGCGATCCGGTCTCTCTTTTGCACCGTGGCATCCCCTTCCCGCGAACTTCCCGGCCTCACCGCCCAACTTGACCGCCTGGTTTACCACCACGGCGGCATGAGCCTGCCGCCCGACAAGCCTCACGCCTTCGTCTATTTCATCACACTGCGCAACGCCTCCGACCGCACGGTCACCCTGCTCGGTCGCAAGTGGGTGATCGAAAACGCCGACGGCACCCGGCAGGTCGTCGAGGGCGACAAGATCGTCGGCGAGACCCCCCGTATCGAACCCGGCGAGCACTTCTCCTACAACAGTTACCACGTCACCGCCGTCGACGCGCGCGTCCAAGGCTCGTTCCACGGCGTCGACGAATACGGCGAACGTCTCCACGTCATCCTTCCTCCGTTTGAAATGACCATCCCCCGTTCCGGCTCCGAGGGGTGAATCTCTGACCCGCGGGAGCGCAACTGCGCCCCCCGAATAATTCTTCGCCTCAGCGAAGAATCATGCCGCGTCCTTGGTCTCGCTCTTGCTCGCGCGACGGAGCGTCGGCTTGCGACGGCCGGCCACCACGGCCGCATCGATCACGACCTCCACGACATCGTCGCGTTGCGGCAGTTCGTACATCACCTCGAGCATCAGACCTTCCATGATCGAGCGGAGCGCGCGGGCGCCCGTCTTGAGTTCGATCGCCCTCTGCGCGATCGCACGGACGGCGTCGTTGGTGAGCTTGAGCCGGACGCCGTCCATCGCGAAGAGCTTCGAGTACTGCTTCACCATCGCATTCTTGGTGCGCAGCATGATCTTCTCGAGGTCGGCGACCTGGAGCTGGTCGAGCACGGAAACGACCGGGAGACGACCGATGAACTCCGGGATCATGCCGAACCGGATCAAGTCCTCCGGCGCCACCGACTTCATCATCTGCTCGGGGGAAAGATGTTCTTCGGCCGCCGACTTGGCGTTCGCAAATCCCATGCTGCGCTGGCCCATCCGGCGCTGGATGATGCCCTCGAGTCCGACAAAGGCGCCGCCGCAGATGAACAGGATGTTCTGCGTGTTGATCTGCACGTATTCCTGGTTGGGGTGCTTGCGCCCGCCCTGCGGCGGCACGTTGCAGACCGTGCCTTCGAGGATCTTCAGCAGGGCCTGCTGCACGCCCTCGCCGGAGACGTCGCGCGTGATGGAGACGTTCTCCGTCTTGCGTCCGATCTTGTCGATCTCGTCGATGTAGATGATACCGCACTCGGCCTTCTTGACGTCGTAGTTCGCCGACTGGAGGAGGCGGAGGACCACGTTCTCGACGTCCTCACCGACATAGCCGGCCTCCGTGAGCGTGGTCGCATCGGAGATTGCGAACGGCACGTCGAGAATCTTGGCGAGCGTGCGGGCGAGCAGCGTCTTGCCGGAGCCCGTGGGTCCGACGAGCATGATGTTGCTCTTTTCGACTTCGACTTCGTTGAACTCGGGCGCGAGGGCCGCCGGGTCCTTGGCGCTCTGCCCGGCATCGAACATGAGTCGCTTGTAGTGATTGTAGACGGCGACCGAGAGGACCTTTTTCGCGTGGTCCTGGCCAATGACGAAGTCGTCGAGCGTCCGCTTGATCTCCGAAGGCTTGATCAGGCGGAAACTCGGGCGCGACTCCACCGGCGCCTGCTTCGTCTCGCGGTCGATGATCGTTTTGCAGACGTTGACGCAGGAGTCGCAGATGTAGACACCCGGACCGGCAATGATCTTCTTCACCTCCGCCTGCGACTTCCCGCAGAAGGAACAGAGCGTCATGCGCGACGATTTGGCCATGGCGGTTAAATGACGACGAAGACCGGGGTCTGTCGAGGGAGGAAACTACCCAAGTCCCGGACGGTCAGGCCGCCGGAGCGCTGGAAAGCGAATGCACTTCTCGCGTGGAAACGACCACGTGATCGACGATCCCGTAAGCCTTGGCCTCCTCGGCGTTGAGATAGTAGTCGCGATCGGAGTCCTTCTCGATCTGCTCGACGGACTTGCCCGTATGCTTGGAGAGCACCTCGTTGAGCGTACGGCGCCAGCGCAGGATTTCCTTGGCGGCGATGGCGATGTCGGCCGTCTGCCCGCCCGCCCCGCCGGACGGCTGGTGAATCATCACGCGGCTGTTGGGAAGCGCGAACCGCTTGCCCTTCGTGCCGGCCGACAGCAGGACGGTCGCCATCGAGGCGGCCATGCCGATGCAGTAGGTGACGACGTCGCACTGGAGGAAGTTGATGGTGTCGTAGATCGCCATGCCCCCGGTGACCACGCCGCCCGGGGAGTTGATGTAGAGATGGATGTCCTTCTTGGGGTCCTCCATCTGCAGGAAGAGGAACTGGGCGATCACGCTGTTCGCCACGCCATCGTCGATCGGGGAGCCGATGAAGATGATGCGGTCCTTCAGCAGGCGCGAATAGATGTCCATCGACCGCTCGCCGCGGCCGGTGTTTTCGATGACGTAGGGAATGTAGTAGCTGCTCACGTGGCTCTTGGGTTGCGAACCTCGGACCGCGGCCGTCAGGCCTTGGCGGGTTCTGCGGTCACCGTAGCCTTGGACACCAGCAAATCAAGGGCCTTGTCGAAAATGATCGACTGCTGGACGGCACGGAGCTGCTCGCGGTTCTTGGAGAGTTCCTTCACGAGCTTGTCGGGCGCCTGGTGGGTTCTCATGGCCTCGCGGTAGATGAAGCCGTCGATGTCGCGTTCCGAAACCTCGAGCTTTTCCTTCTCGGCAATCTTGGCGAGGATCAGCTGGGACTTCACGCGGCCAGCCGCGGCCTTGCGGGCGCCCTCGTAGAGCTCCTTCTTGTCCTTCTCGAACTGCTCGGCCTGCACGCCGCGGCGCATGTTCTCCTCGATGAACTGGCGCAGCACGCCCTGGGTTTCGGACTCGACGAGCGACTCCGGCACCGGGAAATCGACCTTGGCAAGCAGGGCCTCGGTCACCTGGCGGCGCTGTTCGGCGCGATTCTGGCCTTCCTTCTGGAACTTGATCTGCGAACCCACGCTCGAGCGGAGTCCCTCGAGGTTGTCGGCGTTGTGCGCCTTGAAAAACTCCTCATCGAGCGGCGGCAGCACGCGCTCCCGCACCTCCTGCACCTCAACCGCGTAGACTGCGGCTTTACCGGCAAGAGCCGGGACGGCGGAGAATTCGGCGGGGAACGTGACGGAAATGTCCTTCTTGTCGCCGGCCTTCAGGCCGGCGAGCTGGCGTCCGAGGCCGGGAATGAGGCCTTCGTGCTCGCCCTCGACTTCCTCCCAGGTCTGCGGGACCTGGCCGTAGATCTGCTTGTCCGGGGCGATCTCGAGGATCGGCTTCCCGTCCACGGTGCCGGTGTAAGCCAGCTTCACGTAGTCCCCCTTGCCGGCGGGACGCTCGGCCACCTTGAAGTCGGCGCGTTCGGCGCGCAGGTTTTCGATCACGCGGTCGATCTCTTCGTCGGTTGCCTCGGCCGGCACGACAGTGGTGGGCAGGCCGGTGTAGTCGGGCAGTTCGAAGTCGGGACGGAGGTCGATCGTGAACGTCAGGGAGGCCGCCTTGCCCGGCTCGATCTTGGGCTCGTCGAGGTCGACAATGTTGAGCACATCCAGCTTCGCCTGTTCAAGCCCGTCGCGGTAGGCCTTGGCGGTCACCTTCTGCTTGAACTCGCCATCGATCTCCTTGGCGAAACGCTTCAGCACCAGCGCAGCCGGGGCCTTGCCGGGACGAAACCCGGGGAGGCGGGCCTGACGCGAAACCTCGGCCACCACGGCCTTGTGCTCGGCGTCGACCTCGTTCGTGTCAAGGGTGACGACGAGCTTCTTGCGGGTGTCGGAGACGTTCTGGATATCGATGTTCACGTTGAAACAAATGGGTAGGTTCTTATTGACAGAATTGGCCAAGTTACGGGAGTGCCGCTTTCGCGGTCAATGCCCGATTCTGCGCGCTTGCCCTGCACGGCCCCGGTTCGTTTCGTCGGCCTGCCTTCATGCCTGCGCTTAGCGAGATACTGGCCGCCCATGCCCCCTTGCTGCTGCTCGACGCCGCCTCGTCGCGCGTGCAGGCCGGTCTGCTGGAACGCGACGGCGAGGCGTCCTGGGCCGCGGCGGACGAAGAGGCCGGCACAGGGCTTTTTCGGTGCCTCGAGAAACTGGGCGCATCTCCCGGCAAGGTCGGGGCGTTTGCCTTCTGCGAAGGACCCGGTTCCCTCCTCGGCATCCGCACGACCGCGATGGCCATTCGCACCTGGCTGACCTTTGGCGCCAAACCCGCCTACGCCTACCAAAGCCTCGCGCTGGTGGCAAAGGCCTCGGGTCTGCGCGGCATTTCGGTCATCGCCGACGCGCGCCGCGACTCGTGGCATTGCCTGCCGGTCGACGCTGAAGGGAACCTGCAGCCCTTGCGCCGGCTGCCGACGGCTGCGCTTTCCGGCCCGTTGCTCATGCCGGAAAACTTCCGCCATTGGTCTGCGCTCCCGGCGGGCGGCCTCGAACGGGCGCCCTACGATCTTTCGCGGCTCATGTCCGCGGTGCACGAGGAGGATCTGTTCCGCCCCACTGCCGAACCGGACGCCTACCTTCACGAGGAACCTTCGTACGTCGCCTGGACCCCGCAAGTCCATCGCGCCCCCGCCGCCCCATGAGCGCGGCTCCGCAACTGCCGCTACGCTGCTGGGCCGAGATCGACCTTGCCGCCCTCGAACGCAACCTGCGCCTGATTCGCGCCTCGCTGCCGTCGCACATCCGATACGTCGCGGTGGTCAAGGCCGACGCCTACGGACACGGACTGCACCAGACCGCCGCCCGACTGATGCACGCCGGGGCCGACCTCTTCGCCGTGGCCAATCTCGGCGAGGCCGCCGCCCTTCGCGAACTCGGTCCGGGCTGGCCAATCCTCGTCCTGAGTCCGCTGCTTCCGGAGGAGGATCGTCACGCCGTCGAGCAGGAGGTCGCCGTGACCGTTTCGTCCGCGGACGAGGTCGACCGCCTCGAGGCGGCCGCGCTCGCCGCCGGCCGGACCGTCGACGTGCACCTCAAGATCGACACCGGCATGGGCCGCCTCGGCGTCTGGCACGAGCGCGCCGTACCGCTGTATCGAAAAATCCGTGACGCCCGGCGCCTGCGTCTCGCCGGGGTCTTCACGCACTTCGCCAGTCCCGACGATAATCCTGCCTTCACCGCCGAGCAGCGCCGTCGTTTCCTCGCCGCGCTCGGGCGGTGCGAGGGACTCGACCTCGGGGGCCTCCTCGTCCACGCCGACAACAGCGCCGGCATCGAAACACTTGAAACTGCCGGCCCCTTCAACGCCGTGCGCGTGGGACTGCTGCAATTCGGCGTGCTCCCCCACCCGCATTCCCTGCTCTCGGCCGTTCGCACCGAACCGGTCTTCAGCTTCCACACCCGCGTCGGCCTCGTAAAGGATCTGCCTGCCGGCACCGGCATCAGCTACGGCGGGACGCACGTGCTGCGGCGCGACTCTCGCGTCGCCGTGCTCACGGCCGGCTACGGCGACGGCCTGCCGCGCGCCGCCGGCAACCGCGCCCAGGTGCTGATCCGCGGCCGTCGTTGTCCGGTTCTGGGGCGCGTGACCATGGATCAGACGGTGGTCGACGTCACCGATCTTGACAGCGTTACCTGCGGCGAACCGGCGGTGCTCGTGGGCCGACAGGGTTTGGGGGAGATCCCGGTGTCCGAGTTCAGCGGCTGGGCCGACACCATTCCCTGGGAAACGCTCTGCTCGGTGACCAAACGCGTCCCGCGGGTGTACCGGACGGCCCTCGGGCTTTGAACGAGACGCGAAACCCGTTTCCGGCCGCCGCGTCTAACAGGCCATGAATCTTTCGCTTTCGCCCCGGGACGCCTGGGCCCCGCTGCCGCCGGCAGCCTGGGACGAGCCCGCCGCCTGCCACCTGATGCGCCGGGCGGGCTGGACCGCCCGCCCCGAGGATGTGCAACGCGCCCTGGCGGAGGGCCTGCCCGCCACCCTCGACCGTCTTTTTCCACGCACCCCACCGGCCTTCGTCAAGCCGGGCTCCATCACGAGACTGGAGGAGATTGCTCCCGACCTGCTCCGGCGCGCCCGCGAGGCGGCGCCCGGGGAGGAACGCCAGCGCCTGCAACGCGAACTCCGCGAGCGATCGCAGTCGGCCCTGCTCGATCTCAGCGTCAAATGGCTCCAGTTCGCCGTCCAGCCGGAGCACTCCGCCTTCGCCAAGTGGAACCTCTTCCTCGGCGACGTCTACGTCGTCAGCCAGGAGAAGGTCCGGCAGAGCAACCTGATCTACGAACACCAGGAAATCCTCTTCCGCCACGGCCTCGGGCGCGCGCCCGACCTCACCAAGGCCGTCTCGCGCTCGCCCGCGATGATCGTCTACCTCGACCTTCAGCAGAGCCAGCGCAACGCCCCGAACGAGAACTTCGCGCGCGAGCTTTTCGAGCTCTTCACGCTCGGCGAAGGCAACTACACCGAAGCCGACATCAAGGAGGCCGCCCGCGCCTTCACCGGCTACCGCCAGCTGATGGGCCGGGCGCAGGTGCTTCCCCGCCAGGCCGACACCGGCGTAAAGACGATCTTCGGCCGCAAGGGCCGCTTCGACGGCGACGCCGTCATCGACCTCGCCTACGAGCAGCCGGCCGCCTCGTCCTTCCTGCCGCAGGAACTCGCCCGCTTCTACCTCACGGACTCCGCCCTGCCGAAGGAGCACCTCGCCGCCCTCGGCGAAGGGTGGCGCGCCTCCGGCTTCGACTTGAGGCACCTCGCCCGGACCTTCTTCGGCAGCCGCCTGTTCTTCGAGGCGTCATTGCGCGGCAACTACATCAAAAGTCCCGTACAGTTCTACCTCGGCCTGCTCCAGGATCTCGACCTGCACGTAGCCCCTGTCCCGCGCCTCGTCGTCAACGCCCTCCGCCAGATGGGCCAGACCCTCTACCAGCCGCCCAACGTCCGCGGCTGGGTCGGCGGCCGCCTCTGGATCAACTCCTCGACGCTCGCCGCCCGGCGCCAGCTCGTGCAGGCCCTCTTCTCGCCCTTCAACGACGCCAACCTCAACGCCGACGAACTCGTCGAGATCGCCGCCGCCCGCGCCGAGGGCCGGGCCCGCTTCGTGGTCGGGGCCGACTCGCTGCGGGACTACGCCGCCCTCGAGCCCGCGCACGCCGCAGACCGCTTCATCGACTATCTCCTGCCGGTGAAACCCGACGCTTCGGTGCGCGCAGCGCTGCGAGACTTCCTCGCCGCCGAGGTCGACGCCGCCACCCGCCGCGCCCGCGTCGAACGGGTCCGCAACGCCGCCGTCACCCTCCTGCAATCGCCCGAATATCAACTTTGCTGACCCGCGCCCTCCGATGAAGAACCCCTCTCCTCTCCTGCCCACCACCCGCCGCGAATTTCTCCGCACCTCCGGCCGCGGCATCGGGCTGCTCGCCTTCAGCCAGTTCGCACCGTCCTTCCTCGTCGAGTCCACCCTCTCGGCCGCCCCTGCTCCGGAGAAGGACCGCTCCATCCTCGTGCTCGTGCAGCTCGCCGGCGGTAATGACGGCTTGAATACCGTCGTGCCTTTCGAGGATGCCGACTACTACCGGCTGCGCCCCACCCTCGGCCTGCCCAAGGATCAGGTGCTGCGGCTCAACGACACCGTCGGCCTCCACCCCGCCTGCGCCCCGCTCCATCGCCTCCATCAGGAGGGCCGCCTCGGGGTCGTGCAAAACGTGGGCTACCCGAATCCCAACCGCAGCCACTTCCGGTCGACCGAGATCTGGGAGACGGCCAGCGGCAGCAACGAATACCTTTCCTCCGGCTGGATCGGTCGCTTCCTCGACAATGCCTGCAGCGGCGCGCCCGAGGAGACGCCGGTCGCCGTCCACGTGAGCAACGAGGTCCCGCAGTCCTTCCTCGCCGGCCAGGCCCATCCCACCTTCGGCCTCAATCCGAACCAGCGCAACCGGCGCGAAGGCCGCGAGAACCTCGCCCTGCTCGAGACCCTCGTCGGACAAGGGCCTTCGGCGGACGAACACGGAAACCACACCTTCCTGCGCCAGACCATGATGGACGCGCTTGTTACGGAAAAACGTGTCCAGGGTGTGCTCGGCGATTATCGTCCGGAAGCGGCCTACCCCGGCACGCCGTTCGCCCAGTCCCTGCGCAATGTCGCCGCCCTCGTTGCCGCCGGTTTCCCGACCCGCGTCTACTTTGTCACCCTGGGAGGCTTCGACACCCACAGCAATCAGGCCGGCGCGCATCAGAATCTCCTCCGCACGCTCTCCGAAGGTTTGGCCGCCTTCCAAAAGGACCTCGAAGCCCACCGACTCGACCGCCAGGTCCTCACGATGACCTTCTCCGAATTCGGCCGGCGCCCCAACGAAAACGAAAGCCGCGGCACCGACCACGGGACGGCCGCCCCCCTCTTCGTCATGGGCACCCGCCTGAAGGGCGCGCTGCACGGCACGCCGCCTTCCCTGAAGTTGCACCGCAATCAGGACCTCACCTTCAGCACCGACTTCCGCCAGGTCTACGCCACCGTCCTCGACAAGTGGTTCGCCTGCCCCACCGAGAAGGTCCTCGGCAGATCCTACCGCCCGCTTGACTTCATCTGAGGCGCGCATCGCCCGGCCGCTATGGTTGCGTTGCGTCGGAGCGCCGTCGCCAGCTTGGGCGCAAACTCGTGGCCACCTTTCGACTTCCGCTTTGAACGACTTGTGCGAGGCCACGTTTCCCGGGGCCCTCCGCTTGCGCGACACCGACGTAGCCGATTTGGAACTGCCTGCCGAAATCGCGAAACTTCCATGGTTGGGCGGGCTTTTCCGGGACTCACTGATTGACGCACCGGAAACCGAAAACCGCCTTCCCGAATCTCGCAAAGCGCTTAATCAGCGCCTTTTGCAATGGTGGACCTTACTGGACTCGAACCAGTGACCTTTTCCATGTCAAGGAAACGCTCTAACCAACTGAGCTAAAGGTCCGCGGAAGGAAAAGTAAGCAGGAGGGCGCGCGGTCAGCGCAAGAAAAATTCCGAAGCCTTTTCGCGATCCTGCGCAATCTGCAACGCGAGCGCCTGGACATTCGGAAAAACACGCTCTTCGCGAATGAATTCCTGCCACTCGACCACAAGGGCGTCGCCTTCGGACCAAGGACAGTCGCCGAGCACATGGACTTCGAGGCGCGGCGCCGTGGTCGACTCAACCGTCGGTCGCAGCCCGTAGTTCGCGACCGCGGGACGCCGTTCGGATGTCCCCCGTCCGCCCACCGTCACGGCATAAACGCCAAAACGCGGCACCAGGTCAGGCTCCCAGCCGACGTTCAGCGTGGGAAAGCCGAGGGTCCGGCCCAGCCGCTTCCCGGGGCGCACGATCCCTTCGGCAAAATAACTGTAGCCGAGCAGCGCGTTCGCCTCGGCAACGCGTCCTTCCCGTAAACAGGTCCGGATGCGCGTGCTGCTGATCGGCTCGCCGTTGTGATTGATGCGCGGAGCGCTTACCACGGACAGCTTCGCCTTCGTCGCCTCGGCGATGAGCAGGGCGATATCGCCGCGTCGGCCCCGACCGAAACGCCAGTTCTCGCCAACATACAACGTCGTCAGGGAGGGAAGCATCCGACGAAGGTACGCCAGAAAGTCCTCGGCTTCGATCGCGGCAAAGGCCCGATCGAAAGGCTGTGCGACGACGACATCCATGCCCGCGGCGAAGAGCAGGCGGTTCTTCTGGTCGGGGGATTGGATCAGCCGCACCGGATCGTCCGGATTGAACAGCCGGCTGGGATGGGGCCAAAACGTGAGCACGCCGGCGAGGCCGCCGCAGCGCCGGGCGGACTGGACCGCCGCATCGAGGACCGCCCGATGGCCCAGATGCACCCCGTCGAACATGCCCACGGCGAGATGCAGCGGCCGCGCCGGGAGTCCGGTCGCCGCCGCAAGCCCGTCGAATGCCACCGGCAGGTTCACAGTGCAACGCGCGGCGCCGCCTCGTAGGCCGGCACCAGTCGTTTCTCGATCTCCGGCAGCGACAAGGCCAGGATCGCATCCAAGGTGAGCGCCTGGGACACGTGCAGGTTGCCCGAGGCCAGGCGACGCAGCGCCTTCAGATGCGCACCGCAGCCCAGCCGCTGCCCAAGGTCGTGGGCCAGCGTGCGCACGTAGGTGCCCTTGGTGCAACGCACGACGAAATCGATCTCCGGCGACTGCCAGCGCGTGAGTTCGTAGCTCATCACACGGATGAACCGCGGCTCGCGTTCGATCTCCTCGCCGTCGCGCGCCCGCTTGTACAGCGGCACGCCGTCGATCTTGATCGCGGAAAACATCGGAGGCAGCTGGTACTGGTCGCCGACGAACCCCTTCAACGCGGCGAGTATCTCGTCCTCGGAGAAAGGCGGCACCGGTCTCGTCTCGAGCATCTCGCCTTCGGCGTCCTGGGTGTTGGTCACCTTGCCGAGCTCGATCGTCCCGGAGTACTCCTTGTCGACACTTGTCAGGTACTGCGAAATGCGCGTCGCCTTGCCCACGAGGATCACAAGCAGGCCCGTCGCCATCGGATCGAGCGTGCCGGCGTGGCCGATGCGCTTCATTTTCAGTTTTCCGCGCAGGCGGGCAACGACGTCATGCGACGTGTGGTCGGCGGGCTTGTCCACGAGCAGGACGCCCTCGAGTTCTTTGGCAGGCAGCAGCATCAGGTGGGGGAGTTTGCGGCGGAAGCGGCGGCGAGCTGCTCCTCGATGGCCGCCACGAGTCGCGGGATGAAATCGGCGGGGCGGACATCCTTGAGGTTGAGTCCCGCCGCGCAAGCATGGCCGCCGCCATTGAAGCGCCCCGCCACCTGGTCGAGCCTGAATGCGGGTTCCTTGCCGCGCAGGCTGGCCTTGAGGCCGTCCGGCCTCTCTTCCACGAGCACGCCCACGTCGACGCCGTCGATGGCCCGCGCGTAGTCCACGAGTCCCTCGGTATCCTCCGCGTTCGTACCGGTTTCGGCAAAGATCCCTGCCGGCAGGATGCCGATGCACACCCGGCCTCCGCACTCGTAACGCAACGACGCGAGGAAGCGCTGCAGCAGCATCAGCTTGCCGGGGGTCTCGCGTTCGTAGAGTTCGTAGCCGGCCTCGGCAGGGACCGCCCCGCGCGCCATCAGCTCCGCCGCGAGCAGGAAGGTGCGGCGCGTGGTCGCATGAAAGCGGAACTGGCCGGTGTCGGTGAGAATGCCGGCGTAGAGCGCCTGTGCCGTCGCGGCGTCCACCGGCAGGCCGAGATCGAAGAACAGCCCCGCGAGGATCTCGCAGGCCGCGGCGGAGGCCGCATCCACAAAATTGTGACGGGCGTATCCATCGTTGGATACGTGATGATCGAAGTTGGCCGTCTTGTCCGGGAACCGCGCATCCATCTTTGCGCCCGGGCGCAGACGGTCGGCGCAGTCGACGTGGATGACCGCGAAGTCCCCGGCCGGCAGCGTGTCCGCGGCGAAGAACGGTTCGTCGCCGGTCAGAAAGCGCAGGCGCCGGGGAACCGGGTCCGGGTTTGCGCAGACCACGTCGTGGCCGAGCGCGCGCAGCACGCGCGTCAGCGCGATCTGCGAGCCGATGCAGTCGCCATCGGGACGGGCGTGCCCCGCGACGAGCACGCGACGGCCCGCGAGGTCGCGGAGGAGCGCGTGCCAGCCTTCGGCAAACTGCGGGTAGTACGGAGTCACACCCCGCCCTCCCCCGCACCGCCCTTCTTGCGCTTTTCCTCGGCGGCGATCTCGTCGAGAATGGAAAGTACGCGGTTGCTGCGCACGTGGGCTTTGTCGAGGACGTAGGTCCACGCCGGGGTGTGCTTCAGGACGACGCGCCGGGCCAGCTCGGAACGCAGCTCGCCCGCCTTCGAGCGCAGCCACTTCATGCGCCCGGCGGCGAAGTCCTCGTCCCCGACGATCGAGACGAAGATGCGTCCGGTCTTCAGGTCCGGGGCGACTTCCACGGAGGAGACGGTCATCGCGACCGTCTCCTCCTGGTAGCGCGTGTGCAAATACGCCGCCAGCTCGCGCTGGATCAGCTCGTTGATGCGAATCGTGCGGTTGGACATGGTCGCGGGACGGCGGCGGGCGGCGGACCGGCGGACGCGACGGACCGGCCGTCGCGTCCGCGCGATCGCATCACAACGACGCGCGAACCTTCTGGATCTCGAAGACCTCGATGACGTCGCCGACCTCGTAGCCGTTGAAGTCGTCGAGTTTAATGCCGCACTCCAGGCCGGCGCGCACCTCGTTGGCGTCGTCCTTGAAGCGCTTGAGCGTGTTGATCTTGCCCTCGTACACGACCTGCTTGCCGCGGCGCAGCCGGGCGGTGGCATTGCGGGTGATCTTGCCTTCCGTGACGAGGCAGCCGGCGACAAAGCCCTTTGCGAGCGGGAAGGTTGCGCGCACCTCGGCGGCGCCGAGCTTCACTTCCTTCAACTCGGGGTCGAGCATGTCGGCCATCATGTCGCGCACGCGGTCGCCCAGCTCGTAGATGATCTGGTAGGTCTCGATGCGGACGTTGTGGTGCTTGGCGAGAGGCGTGACGCCGTTCTCGAGCTTCGTGTTGAAGCCGAGGATGACAGCCCCGGCGGCGCTGGCCATGAGCACGTCGTTCTTCGTGATGAGACCGACCTCGGCGGCGACGATCTCGACCGAGACCTTGGTGCTCTTGATGCCTTCGAGCACGTTGCGCACGGCCTCGGTGGAGCCGAAGACGTCGGATTTGACGATGACCTTGAGCACCTTCTGCTGCGTCGCGGCAATGTCCGCAAAGAGCTGCTCGACCGAAACGTTCTTCGGCGCGGCGGCGACAGACGCGGCCTGCTTCTTGAGCTCGAGCTGGGCCTCCTCGGCAAGTCGTTCGGCCTCGCGGGCGTTCTTGACCGCCTTGAAGGTGGCCCCGCTGTCGGGCGTCCCGGACCAGCCGATGATGCGCACCGGCGTGGAAGGCGGCGCCTCCTTCAGGTTGTTGCCGACATCGTCGTACATCGCACGGACCTTCGCCCAGTTCGGACCGCAGACGATGGCATCGCCGACCCGGAGGGTGCCGCGCTGGACGATGACCGTGGCGAGGACGCCGCGACCGACCTCGAGTTCGGACTCGACGATCACGCCACTGGCCTCCGCCTTCGGGTTGGCCTTGAGTTCGAGCACGTCGGCCTGGAGCAGGATCATCTCGAGCAGTTCGTCGACACCGGTGCCCTTGATGGCCGAGACGGGCACGGTGACGGTCTCGCCGCCCCAGTCTTCCGGCGCAATGTTGCGCTGCTGCATCTGGGATTTGACCTGCTCGATGTTCGCCCCCTTGACGTCCATCTTGTTGACCGCGACGAGCAACGTGACCCCCGCGTTCTGGGCGTGTTTCAGCGCCTCGTCGGTCTGTGGCATGAAGCCGTCGTCGGCGGCGACAACGAGCACGGCGATGTCGGTGACGTTCGCCCCGCGGGCGCGCATCTTGGTGAACGCGGCGTGACCGGGCGTGTCGAGGAAGGTCAGCTTTCGTCCGTTGAATTCGATCTGGTAGGCGCCGATGTGCTGGGTGATGCCGCCGGCCTCGCCCGCGGCGACATTGGCCTTGCGGATGGCGTCGAGCAGGGACGTCTTGCCGTGGTCGACGTGACCGAGAATGCAGACGACCGGCGGACGCGGTTGCAGGAACTTGGCCTCATCCTCGACGGGCTTCTCCTTTTCGGCCTTCTCCTTGTCGCGGGCGGCCTGCACGGCGGCGGCGTCGCCACGATGCTTGATCTCAAGCATGACGCCGTGTTTCTCGGCCAGCTTGATGGCGACGGCCTCCTCGACGTTCGCGTTCATCGAGGAGAAGATGCCCATCTCCATGAGTTCGGAGATCAGCTTGAAAGGCTTGAGTCCGAGGGCGGCGGCGAAATCGCGCACGACCACGGGAGGCTTCATCTGCACGATTCGCACATCGCCGGGCGCGGTGGGCGTCTCCTCGGACGGTGCGGGCGCGACCGACGGCACGGACGGGGCGGCGCCGATCGCAGGCGGCGGCTTCGGGGCGCCCGGACCAGGAGCTCCCACACGGGCCGGAGGGAACGGCGGTGCGGAGGGCGGAGACGGCGGGCGCGAAACGGAGGGCGGCGGAAGCGGCGGAGCCGAAACCGTGCGTGCGGCCGGAATCGGCGGCGGCGAGGCCGGCCTCGCGGGGACCGGGGCCGGAGCCGGCGCGGGAGCAGGCGGCGGCGCGACGGGGACGGGGGCGGCCGGACGGGGCGGCGGGGGCGGACGCGGGGGCGTGACGACGGTCGGGGCGGCCTTGGCCTTGGCGGCCTCCTCGCGTTCGCGGACGACTTCCTCCTTGGATTTCACGAAGACGCCCGGGGGGAGCTTCACCTGCGGCGCGGACGAAGCGGGCGCCTCGGCTACGACGGGCTCGGCGACCTCGGCGGCTTCCTGCTCTGCCTTGGCGGCGGCTTCAGCCTCCGCCTTCTGTGCGAATTCCTTCTCGATTTCCTCCTCGTAGATTTTGCTGACGGTGCTGGAAACCGACTTGGTGTCGGCCGACACATATCCGCGTTCCTTCAGCAGGGCCAGCATCTCCTTGCTGTCCATGTTGTGTCGTTTGGCGAGTTCGTGAATGCGGATGCTCATCAGTCAGAAATACGGGCGTCGGTCTGTCGGGAATCGGGTTTCGTTGGAGGTGGGTGGATCGCTCAGCCGTTGCGGGCAGCTTCGACCTTGGCGAGGATGACGGCGGCCTCCTCGGCGGTGAAGCCCTGGCCTTCGAGATCGTCGGCTTCGACGCCCTCGAAGATTTCGAGGGACACAAAGCCGGCCGTGATCAGGCGGCGGGCAAGGGCATCGTCGATGTCGAGCGCGGTGGCGATCTTCTTGGTGGCCTCGTCCTGCACATCGACGGTGACAACCTTGAATTCCTCGATGTCGATCTTCCAGCCGATGAGACGGGAGGTCAGACGGGCATTCTGCCCCTTGCGGCCGATGGCGATGGCGAGGTCCTCGTTGGCCACGCGCAGCAAAATGCGGCGCGCCTTCTCGTCGATCACGATCTCGCGCGGGACGGCGGGCTTGAGCGCCTCCATCACCATTTGCTTCGGGTCGGCGAAGTAATTGATGATATCGATCTTCTCGCCGTTGAGTTCACGAACGATCGTCTTCACGCGGGCGCCGCGCGCGCCGACGCAGGCGCCGACGGGATCGACCTTCGGATCGGTCGAGATCACGGCCATCTTCGTACGATAACCGGGCTCGCGGGCAAAGGCCTCGATGCGGACGGTGCCGTCGGCGATCTCGGTGACCTCGACCTCGAACAGGCGGCGCACAAACTTAGGGCTGGCCCGGCTGAGAATCAGCTCCGGCCCGCGGGGCGTGCTCTCGATCGCGAGCAGCAGGCAGCGGATGCGGTCGCCCGGCTGGTACTCCTCGCCCGGAACCTGTTCCTTGCCGCTGAGCACCGCCTCGGCCTTGCCGAGATCGACATAGATGTCGTTGCGCTCCTTGCGACGCACCGTCCCGGTGACGATGTTGCCGACCATGTCCTTGAAGTCATCGTAGATGCGGTCCTTCTCGAACTGCCGCAGCTTCTGCATGATCGCCTGGCGCGCGGTCTGGGCGGCGATGCGGCCGAGGAAGGCGGGGTCGATCTCCTTCTCGATGATCTCGCCGAGTTGCGCACCGGGCTTGAGGGCCTGCGCCTTCTCGATGTGAATCTCGGTCCTCGGATCGCTCACAGAATCGCTGACCTTGAGCAAGGCCCAGGCGTGGAGCTGGCCGTTCTTGGGATTGATGTCGATCTTCAGCTCCTGTCCGGAGTTCACGCCCTTCAAGGCCGCCGTCTTGATGGCGTTCACAATGGCCGCAATCATGTCGGCACGACCGATCCCCTTCTCCTTCTCCATGTACTCGAGGACGGATAGAATTTCGCTGCTCATAGGGCTGAATTTGTAGAAAAAAAAAGCGGGCCGAAGGCCCACTTTTATGAAAGTGAACTGTGTTTGAAAGAGGGAAAATTGGTTTCGGCCCTTCCCCATGTCAAGCCCCGCTCCCCCCAGTCGTTTAGGGAAGCGAGACGACGTCCGTTTGCGCCACTTTCTCTTCGTTCAGGAGCCATCCCAAAAGGCCTTGCGCGAGACCGTGACAGGCCGGCGCACGCGCCTCGCCGAGCGCCGCGAGATCGCGCATTCCGGCATGCAGGCTGTCGGGAACATCGCCCTCGAACCAGTGCCCCCACCAACGGCACGCCGCCCTCTCGTTCGTATGGCCCGACGCCACTGCCAACGGCAGCAATCCGTCGCACAACAGCGTGTCGAACCGCGACCCTCCGACGGCGTCCGCGCACAGCCCCGCGCGCCAACGCTCCCGCTGAGCTCGGAACCCAAATCGCCGGCGCACCGCGCCCGTCGCTGATCCGGGTTCCTCTTCGATCTCAGGCAAAGCCTCGAAGGCCCCGAGTAGCGCCTCGGGCCAAGGCCCGCCCCCTGCCACCCAGCGCGCATACTGGCGCAACCGCGCCAGCGGTTGGTTCGCCGGCCGCACGCCGTGTCGCTGCCAGCCGCCGGCCTCCTCCGCGTACATCCGCTCGACATCGAGTTCCGCCGAATTCCAGTGCTCGAGCGGATGGCGCGACGCAACCCGCAGCATCGACACCCGGTTGAAGCGGTAGCCCAGAATCTCCATGGCCGTCTGATGACAGGCCTCGCGCCAGCCGAGCCTTTCAATCCGCAGGCGCGCAAACCTCACTTTCTGCCGCCAGCGGGCCGCCGCGTGCTCGCTCAAGAGACGGCTCCGGCGTGCCGCGGGTAACTGACCCAGGAGTTCAAGGATGCGCAGAGAGGGACGGTTCGCCAAGGCCGCCACGGCGGCGTCCGCCGCATATTCCTCCAAGTCGTGATAAAGGAGCGGCAAGAGCGGAAGAATCGGCACCGAACCGCCACCGTAAACGCTCGTGTACCGCTCCACCGTGGGAAACAGGACGACATGCAGCACCACCCGCGAGTAGGCCGGGTCGTTGCCGTGCCCATGCGCCTTCCAGTCTCCCGCCCGCAGATGCACCTCGACGTCGCCGTGGAGCGCAACCTCGTCCAAGGACAGACGCGCCTCGCGAAAGTCGGGACCGCCGAGAAGGTTCCACCGTCCCGGATGGACCACCGCAACCCGCCTCCCGTCGGTCGTCAGCGCCCGCCCGACGTCGAACTCACGACGCAGCCAGATCCGCTGCAGGAGTTTCTCGGGAAACGTAAACGGTCCGTCCACGCCCTGCACCTCTTCAACGCTCCACGACGTGTGGCCGTCCTCTGCCGTCTCACTGGGTTTCATTTGCCATCAATTGGCATCAATTTCCCCGGCGCGTCGAGCGGAACCTTGCGGACCGCCTGCGCAGATCATCATTCGTACCAAACTATCTTCGCGCGCCACCCCTCGTCAGCCACACGCTCAGAAACATGACGCAGGCGATGAGGAGCAGCCCGTAAAGTTCGCGGGCCTCGCGCACACTGTCGTTCGACATCGTCCATTCGGCAAACATCGCCGAAGGCGGTACGCGCCAGGCGCCGCGGAGGAGGTACACGCCGGCCCAAAGCGCAGCGAGGGCTCCGACTCCGACCGAGAGGCGTCGCCGCGGGTGACCGAGCGCCACCAGCACACAAGGGACCGCCGCCGTCACATACATGACGATCCACGGAGTGGCGTCGGTGTCGTTGAACTGCAGCGAGGCGGCGTAGAAAAACAGAAACGCCAGGGCGAGGTGGACGGCACGCAGGGGCTTCGAAAGCATGGCCGCATGATGGCGAGCCTCCGCCGGTCGCAAAGCGAAATCCGGCGGCGGGATCCCTCGCCTTTGCCTCCTCAGGCTCCGTGGCGCCGCTCCCACGGACCGCGAATCGCGATCGTGTAACCGGGGTTCTGCACGTTGACAAAAAGGGTCGTGCCATCGGGCGAGAAACAAGCGCCGGCCAGTTCGCGTCCGCGCTGCGTGTTGCTCCCGAGCACGTAGTACTCGCCGCGCGGCGTGACCCCGATGAGGCGGCAGATCGAGGACGTGTCCTCGCAGAGGATCAGGTCGCCCCAGGGCGCGACCACGAGGTTGTCGCAGTTGCTAAGGAGCTCGGTGTCGTTGGGCTCGGAGAAGAGTTCGATCGTCCCCGGCCGGCCGGCCTCGGCGGCGGCGCCTTCGTAGGGACTCGGTCGATACCGAAAGACCTGCCCGAAGCGGTTGCGACCGCCGTTGGTCATCGCGAAGTAGGCGGAGTCGTTGCCCCACCAGGCTCCTTCGCCGCGCGCAAACAAGGCCGCGCCGGCCGCGGCCCCGCGCCGTCGCAGGTCGTTGCGCGGGCTCTCAACCTCGTCGACGTCGATCCACTCCACCGCGAGCGGCTGCCCGATGGGAAAGGCCCCCGACTCCCAGTTGCGGGTGTCGGCCGTGGCGCGGTCGCGCACCTTGAGCGCCTGCAAGCGCCCCCCGGCCGCGAGGTTCCCCTTCACGGAGGGCACAAAACGGTAGAGCAGGCCGTCTCCGGTGTCCTCGGTCTCGTAGACGCAGCCGGAGGCCGGATCCACCGCGACGGCCTCGTGCCGAAAACGCCCCATCGCCTTGAGCGCAACCGGGCGCACCAGACCGGGGGTCGCGGAGGGCGTCACTTCGAAATTATAGCCGTGCGGCTGCTCGGCATCGGGCTCGGGCGCGTCGTTGACTTCCTCGCACGTGACCCAAGTACCCCACGGCGTCGCCCCGCCCGCGCAGTTGCGCACCGTGCCCGCCAGACTGAGGAAGTGACGCTCCATGCGCTGCGAACGGGTGTCGAACACGAGGGTCGTCGTGCCGCCGAGGTTCGGGGCCACCCCGCGGCCGTAATCGTAGATGAGTTCCTTCGCGACCTTGGCGAGTCGTTCCTTGTTGGGACCGAAGGGACTGCGGTCCGTCCAGGCGCTCTCCAATTCGTGGTTGCGCACCAGCAGGGTTCTTCCGTCCGGTCCGGGAAACGCCGCCATGCCGTCGTGCATGCCGGGGACGATCAGTCCGTCGTCCATCTCCTCGCCCGTGCGCGAGAACACCGTGTAGGCGAATCCCCTGGGAAGATCGATCAGTCCTGCAGGATCGTCGACCAGGTCCCCGAAGCCGGCGCGCAGGTTCGCCGGGGCCGCCGCGAATCCCCGCCGGCTCACCAGTTGCTGCAAACCGACAAAACCCGCGGTGTAGAGACCGGCCGAACGAAGGAAGGCGCGACGCGACGTGATCATGCCCGGAAACATGCAGCCGGAAGGGGCGGTGTCAAAGGCGGCGGGCGGCGTCACCGCGAATTTACGCGGAAGCCTCCCGCCCGGCGCCGGCCCGCCGGCTTCAGCGCCGCAAGCCGAAGAGCTGCTGGAGGACCGTCTGAAGGTCGCGCCCGGGCGTGTATCCGCCACGTCGCGACTCGACCAGGGCGCGGCAGCGGCAGGCCTTCACGAGATCCGCGTCGACCTCCGCGACGACCGGCACGTCCCGCCGCAGGCCCGCCGCCTCCGCCGGTCCCAGCGGTGTCAGGGCAAACGGCAGGCCGGTGACGTTGAACGTCACTTCCCAGCCGGCCACACCTTCCGCGGGAAGCGGACGCGCAAGCAGGGAGGGGTAGCGCTCGACGAAATCCGGCACCTGCGGCGTCGCAATCCGCACCCGCACGGCCGGCGCCATCCTCGCAAAATAGTCGCGAAAGTTGTCGACCTCGCGGGCGCGGAAACGTTCGAAGAAATCGAGCGGATCGAATCCCATCAGATTCATCCCGTTCCAGACCCCGTGCTTGTTCGGACTGCCGAACTTCCGAAAATCGTACCAGGACTGGAAGTCGTCCGTCACGCGCAGGCCGAACTCGAAATGCAGGTGGGCGCGCTCCTTGGGAATGGCGTATCCGCCCGCGCTACGGCCCATCGTGCCGATCGCCTGGCCGGACGCGACCCGGTCCCCCTCCTTCAGGTCCGGGGCAAAGGCCGCGAGATGCGCGTAGAGGCTGTACACGGCGGGCTCGTAACCGGGATGTTCGAGCACGAGGTAGCGTCCGTAGCTGCTGTCCCCCACCCGTCCGTTCATGTGCCGGACGATGCCGGGCAGGACCGCGTAGACCCGGTCGACGGCCTCCCCGCGGGCGTCGCGCTCCACCGGATACAGGTCGAGCCCCTCGTGAAACTGCGTGCCCTCGCTGCGCGTGCAGCCGAAGAGGCCCGACGTCACCAGACCCGAAACGGTCGGCTGCACAAAGTCTTCAACGGGACGTCCGTCGCGAAACGCGGGATTCGGCGTCGGCCACGCGAAGTCGATGCGCTGGGCGCGGCCGCCCGCGGAAGCGAGCGCCGCCAGAAGGAGAAAACGGAGGATCAGCATGCGGAAACAGGTTCGCCCTCGAGGGCCTCCAGCACGCCGGCCCCGACGGAGTCCGCCACCAGCCGCCCGCGCACGGTCAGGCGCAGGCTCCCGCCGGCCAGGTCGGCGAGCCCCTCCTCCACGAGCCGGCCGGCGTAGGCGTCGAAGGCCGGCCAGGCCACGCCCGGGTGCCGGCGGCGGAGCGCCTCCAGGTCGACGCCTTCGTTCATGCGCAGGCCGAAAACCAGCGCATCCTCGCACAACAGCCGCGGGGTCAGGGCCGCGCGGTCCTCGGTCATGCGCCCGCCCCGCGCCACGCCTTCGAGCCACCGGTCGAGGTCGGCCACGTTGGCGCCCCGCCACCCGCCGTGCTGGGAGGCCGCCGAAGGTCCGAGGCCGACCCACTCCGCCATCCGCCATGTGTTGATATTGTGGATACAGGCATGCCCCGGCCGCGCAAAATTGGACACCTCGTACTGCGCGTAGCCGCAAGCAGCCAGCCGTTCCCAGGCGGTCTCGTAAAGGCAGGCTTCGCGCTCCGGGTCCAGTTTTACGCGGCCCTCAGAAAGTTTCACCCAGAGACGCGTGTCCTCCTCGAACGTCAGACAGTAGGTCGAAAGATGGTCCGGGGCGAGCGCGACCGCCTCGGCAAGGTCGGCCAGCCAGGCGGACTCGTCCTGACCCGGGAGCGCGAACATCAGGTCGAGGTTGACGCTTTGGAAAGCGGCGGCGCGGATGCGGTCGTAGGCCCGGCGGATCTGCGCAACAGTGTGCTGGCGGCCCAAGGCCTCGAGCAGCGCCGGCTGGAAACTCTGCACGCCCATGGAAATACGGGTCACGCCCGCTTCCTTTAGCGCGGCAAGTCTCGCCTCGGTGACCGACGCCGGGGCCAGTTCGACGGTCCATTCGCGCAACGCCCCCTCCGTGCGCCGACGCACGCCCGCGCCGAGCCGCGCCAGGTTGGCGGGTGCGAGCAGCCCCGGCGTCCCCCCGCCCCAGAATACGGTTTCCGCCGGCCGCGGCCACGAGACGAGCGCCGCCTCGGCCTCGACGCCTGCCAGATAGCGATCCACACCGTCCGCCGTCGGCGTCGTCTGGTAAAACGCGCAAAAATCGCACGTACTCGCACAGAACGGCACATGCACGTACAGACCGAGCGGAACGTTCGGTTCGTGCGGCGTGTCGTCGGGGGACGGAACGATTTCGCTCATTGCCAAGGTAAGTGTATTGTGCTGCGAATCAGAAAACTTTTTTTTGAGAACGAACATGCAAAACATGCCCCTCCTTCACGCGAGACGAATCTGCCTCGGGCTGGCCGCCGTGCTGTGCCTCGGCTTCCTCACGGGTTGCGACGAGGTGAAGATCACCAATCTCACCCCGAGCACGCTCCCGGAGAACCCCTCGCAGATCTACACGATCTCGGCGCGGATCACCACGCACACCTCCGGTCTTGTGGCCGGGAGCGTGCGCCCGCAGGTCGTGATCGACGGCAAACAATTCCCCATGCAGCCGAGCCCGCTCGGGGCCAACATCTGGGACCTCGAGTACCAGACCTCGGCCGGCCGTACCGAGATGGCCTACTACATCCTCGTCGGCTATCAGGTGGAATATAACGGAGCCGTCAGCACGCGGGAGGCCTACACGGGCATCAACCGCGTCTCGATCGCCGGCCGCTACGTCCTCTCGCTCGAGGTCAACCGCGGTCCCGTCGGCGCGCGCATCAGCGTGCTCGGACGCGGCTTCTCGCCGCAGGACACGATCTATCTCGACAACGTCCCCGCCCGCACCGCCTACGAGTCTCCCAATTCCCTCAGCTTTTTCGTCCCCGCGGTCGAAACCGGCCGCAATTACCAGGTTCAGATCAGCGGCTCAGCCGGCTCAAAGGCCGTCGGCACTTTCCGCGTCGACGCCAGCAGCCTGACCGTGTTCCCCACCGCCCTCACCCTGCGCTCGGGCGAGAGCCAGCCGCTGACGTTCACGCTGCCGAATCCCGCCCCCGCCGGCGGCCTGCTGCTCGACGTCACCACGGACGTCCCCGACAGCGTGATCATGCCCGAGGTGGTCGTGCCCACGGGCAGCACCACCGTCACGGTCAACGTGCAAGGCGGCCGCCCCGGCCAGGGCAGCCTCTACCTGAAGGGCTTCGGCGTCGGTGAGGTTTCGGTTCCCATCTCCGTCCAGTGAGGACGAAGGAGCCGCGGCCTGACCGCGGCGCTTTCCCGGGGGCGGACGCAGGTCCGCCCTTTTTCATGCAGCTTGCGCTGCGCACCGCGGCGCCGATGCTCGCGTCCGCACCATGATCGGACTGCGCGAAGACCACGAATCCCCGTTCACGGACCGGCCCAAATCCCCGGCGCCGGAACTGACCGCGCGGCTCTTCGCCGCCGACGGCTGGCTCGCCGCCGGGCTTGGGCTCGAACACCGTCCCCAGCAGGAAGCCATGGCACGGGCCGTCGCCGCCGCGCTGCGCGACGACGAGCCGCTGCTCTTCGAGGCCGGCACGGGCGTCGGCAAGTCCCTCGCCTACCTGCTCCCAGGCATCATCCACGCGGTCGACCAGGGCCGGCAGATGCTCGTTTCGACGCACACCATCGCCCTGCAGGAGCAGCTCGAACAAAAGGATCTTCCCCTCTGCCGTCGCGTTTTCGGCTGCGCCCCGCCGCTCGAACGGTTCGCAGCCTTCAAATCCGCGGTCCTTGTCGGCAAGGCCAACTACCTCTGCACCTCGCGACTCGCGACCGCGCTGCGCGACAAGCACGAGCTGTTCGCCACGCCCGAGCACGCCGAACTCCAGCGCATCGCCGCGTGGGCGGAGACCACCGAGGACGGTCTGCGCCACGAGCTCGCGCCGCCGCCTTCGCCGGACGTGTGGGAAATGGTCAACGCCGACTCCTCGTCCTGCTCGCGCAAATACTGCGACTGCGAGAAGTGCTTCTATCAGCGGGCGCGCGGCCGCATCCGCAACGCCCACGTCATCATCGTCAACCACTCGCTGCTCTTCACCCACATCAACGCCGGCGGCGGCGACAAGTCCCGGTCGCGGGGCATCCTCTTCCCCGACGATTTCCTCGTGCTCGACGAAGCCCACACCGTTCCCGAGGTCGCCACCGCCCACGCGGGCATGCGGGTCAGCAGCTACGGGATCGAGCGGATGCTGCGCCATCTCTACAATCCGAAGACGAAACGCGGCCTGCTCGTGAAACACGGCGACGCCGTGGACCGCCAGCTCGTGGGCGACGCCCTCGAGGCTTCCCACCAGTTCTTCGCCTTCATCGAGGAACGCCTGCTCGCCCGCCAGCCCGTCGTCCGCGTGCGCGAGGAGGGCTTCGCCGAACCGTGGCTGGAAGACCCGTTGCTCGCGTTGCACAAGGCCGTGCGCCTCCGGGCCGACCGCATGGACGACGGACGCGAGCGCGACGAACTGCTCGAACAGGCCCAGCGGATCAAGACCTGTCAGACCGCCCTGCGGCAGTTTCTCTCGCTCGCGGATCGCGAACGCCAGGTCTACTGGGTCGAACGGAGCGGCCGTCGCCAGACCATCGTCGCGCTGCGCACCGCCCCCATCGACGTCGCTCCGTTCATCCGCGAGTCGTTGCTTTCGCGCTCGACCTCGGCGGTCTTTGCCAGCGCGACGCTCGCGATGGGCGGCTCGATCGAACCGTTCCAAAAACGCATCGGAGCCGAAGACGTCGCGAGCGGCGTGGAGCATTCGCCGTTCGACTACGCGCGCAACATGCGCGTCTACGTCGCCTCCGATGTGCCGATGCCCACCGCGCAGGACGCCCGCCTCTCCCTCGAGGTGCTCACCGACTACATCGACTTCTGCACGCGCCGTAATCCAGGCGGCTCGCTCGTGCTCTTCACCAGTTACGCCGATCTCCGGGCCGTGGCCGCCGTCCTCGAACCGGTCTACAACGGTGCCGGGCGGCCCTTCTTCATGCAGGGGCGCGACCACTCGCGGACCGAGCTCGCCCGCCTGCTCCGCGAAGCGGGCAACGGCGTGCTCTTCGGCACCGACAGCTTCTGGACCGGCATCGACGTGCCCGGCGACGCCTTGAGCCAGGTGATCGTCACCCGGCTTCCCTTCGAGGTGCCGACCCACCCCGTGCTCGAGGCGCGGACCGAGTGGATCCGCGAGCGCGGCGGCAGTCCGTTCCACGAACTCACGCTGCCGGACGCGTTGATCAAGTTTCGTCAGGGCATCGGCCGGCTGATCCGCAGCACGAAGGACCGGGGCCTCATCACGATTCTCGACTCGCGAATCGTCGGAAAACCTTACGGAAGACAATTTCTCGCCTGTTTGCCGCAACCGAACGTGCGTAGAATTACGAGGTTGGACCGCGCGGAGCGATTTCAGCCTTTCGTTTAGACGGCACGGTCGTTTACGTTTTCGACGCTTCAGCTTAACATGATTCTCCGCTCCGCCGCTCTTTCCGACATCGGCCGTGTTCGCCGAAAAAACGAAGACCGGTTTCTGCGCGACGACTCGCTGGCAGCCTACGGAGTGGCCGATGGCGTAGGCGGGCTGCCCAACGGGGCCGAGGCCGCCCAACTCTCTCTGGACTACGTGGCCGCCGCCCTCGCAGCGGTGCGCCCGCGCGAGGCCTCCGACCTCGTCCACGTCGTCCACGAGGCCAACGAACGCGTCTCCGCCCTCGGCGAAGAACTCAGTCCCAACGTCGGCATCGGCACCACGCTCACCTTCGGCCTCTTTCGCGACCGCCACCTCCTGCTCGCCAACGTCGGCGACTCGCGCTGCTACCGCCTTCGCCAGGGCGAACTGCTGCTGCTCACCGAGGACCACTCGGTGGAGAACGAGGCCCGCCTGCGCCGGGCGCGCGGCGAGCATGTCTTCGTTCACGAACACTACCGCAACGCACTCACGCGTTGCATCGGCCAGCCGACCCCGCCGGTCGTGGATGTGCAGACGCTGCCCGTGCTCGCAGGCGACGCCTACCTCTTCGCCACCGACGGGGTGACGCGCATGTTGAGCGATTTCGACATGATCCAGGTCATCAACCGCCCCATCGACGTCCAGGACCGGTTGATCGAACTCGTGCGCTGGGCGAACGCCCGCGGAGGCACGGACAATTCGACCGCGGTGCTCGTGGTCGTCGACCAGGTGCCATGAACCGCGATCCCCGCGTGGAGCGGTTCGCCGCCCTCGTCGCGGCACACCCCGAAAACGAGCTTTTCCGGTTCAGCCTCGCCCAGGCCCTCGAGAACGCCGGACGCGGGGAGGACGCGATTCCGCACTTCCGCTTCTGCGTGGACGCGAAGGCAGACTGGATGATGCCGCGCATCCTCCTCGGCAAACTGCTGCTGGCCCGCGGCGACCGCGCCGCCGCCCGCCCGCTGCTCGAGGACGCGCTCCGGCTCGCCGTCGAACAGGACCACGAGGACCCCGCCGCCGAACTGCGCGCGCTCCTCGACGCCGGCCACTGACGCGCGCCCGCGTCACCGAATCGTAACCCTCCCGCGCTCGCCCCGGGCGTCTCCCCGGTTCAACTACAGGCATGCGGGTCATCCTCACCTCCCACGGTTCGACGGGCGACATCTATCCGGTGATCGCCCTGGCGGTCGCGTTGCAGCGCGCCGGGCATCGCGTGCGTTTCGCCACCATTCCCCACTACCAGACGGAGGTCGAGGCGGCCGGCATCGAGTTCCTGCCCCTCTGTCCCAACTGGGAGCAGGCCGACCTGAGCTACTGGATGGGGCGCCTGCAGAAGATCCGCACGCCCGCCTACCAGTTGCGCGAATTGTACGTCGGAGCCCGGCGCTACATCCCGGAGATGATCGCCCGCATGGACCGCGCGCTCGCCGACGCCGACCTGCTGGTTTCGAGCTATCTTTTTCCGATGAACCGGGCCATCGCCGAGCGGCGCGGCGTCCCGTTCGCCACCTTCGCCTTCGCCCATCACGTGATTCCCTCGCCGGACTACCCGCCGGAGAACCTGCCGTCCCCGGCCTGGCTCGGTCCGCGCCTGCGTCGCGCGTGGAACCGCTGGCTCTGGAAAACCGGCGACGCCGTCGTCGACCGCGTCATCAACGGCACGATCTCGGGCGCCCTGAAGTCGGCCGGCCTTCCGAAGGTGCGCAATTTCTTCGCCGCGCCGGCGGAACGCGTGCTCGTGGCGGTATCCGAAACCCTGATGCGCCCCCCCCACGCGCAGATCGACGACCGTTTCCGCTTCACCGGCTACTGTCGCTGGCAGGCGCCGGAGGACCCGGCCCTCGAGGCGGAATTGCACACCTTCACGCGCGGCGAACCCGTCCCCGTGCTCACCTTCGGCAGCATGGTCTACGAGAATCCCGGCGCCGTCATGGAGCGCTTCGTGCGCGCCTGGCCCCGGGACCGGCGCATCGTCGTCCAGCGCGGCTGGGCCCAGTTCCCCCAACTCGGCGACGAATCCACCTTCAAGGTCATCGGCAAGGTCTCCCACGACCAGCTCTTCCGCCACGCCAGCGCCGTCATCCACCACGGCGGAGCCGGCACCACCGCCAGCGCCCTCCACGCGGGCAAACCCCAGATCGTCGTACCCCACATCGGCGACCAAACCTTCTTCGGCATGGAGGTGGAACGCCTCGGCTGCGGCTTTCGCGAACGCCGCTCCCGCTGGCCTGAACACCTTCACATCGCCCTCGACCGGCTGGCCGCGAATCCCGGCCATGCCCGGCGCGCGCACGAAGTGAGTGTCGTGCTTTCGCGCGAGAATGGCCCCGCCCGGGCCATCGAGGAACTCGAACGGTTCGTCGCCGACAGCGCGTCCTCCCCCGCCCGCCGCGCCGATTCCGCCCTGATGTCCCCGCAGACCTGACAGCGTCTCCCCCGCTACCCGTCAGCCGTCTCCCGGAACCGGGAGGATGTCCGGCCGGAAACTTTTCGATGCCGAACGACGGGGATTGCGCGCCCTGGGGTTTATCCCCTAGTTTTGCGCAATTCCGTTCGCCCGGGTGAACGCCGTAACGGCACCGCCTTTTCGTCGACTCGCCCCACACATTCTCCCCGGCACCGATTCGGAAGCCGCCTGGTGGAAAATTGTTAGAATATTTCCCCACGCGCCGCCGTCTCAACCTGATCCGTCCCGTCCCGCATCAACACGATCAACCCGCATGGGGTTAATCCCCTGTTTACCATGAAGACTCCCCTGCCTGCGACTCCAGCCATGCTCTGCCGGCCTCTGCTGATCACCCTGCTTCTCGGTGCCGGCGTCGCGGCCTCCGCGGCGCCCTACACCGTGCAGGAAGACATCGTCGGCCCCGCCTGGGAAAACGGCACCGTCTACACCCTCAGCCCCACCGGCATGCATCTGGCCACCGTCTCCGCGAAAGGCAGCCGTTTCGTCGTGACCGTCGACGGCATCGAAGGCCCGCCGTTCGAGGAGATTTTCAAGACGACGGGCGAACTCGAGGTGCGTTACGAACTCGCCACCCTTCGCCCCGTCTTGGCCTACAAGTGGCAGGGGGCCGTCGCCTTCAGCCCGGACGGCAAACATCACGCCTACACCGGACGGCTTGGCACGGACGTCGTTGTCATGCTCGACAACAAGGAGATCCACCGTGCGCCCTACTCCGCGTCGTTCGCGCCCGTCACCCATCTGTTCTTCAGTCCGGACAGCCGCCACCTGTTCTTCTACGCACGCACCACCGATACGTTTCAGTCCCACGTCCTGATGATGGACGGGAAACCGGTCTCCCCCGCCTTCACCGGAACGCCCGCCCCCATCTTCAGCGACGATGGACGCCGCTGGGCCCTCCTCGCCGGAAAAGCCGCGCCGCCTCACGACGTTTTCCTCGTCATCGACGGCAAGGACGCCGGATACGCCGGTTTCCGTCCTGCCTTCACACCGAACGGACGTCGCGTCGTCAGCATCAGGCGCACGGCCGGGCAACCCGACGCCCTGCTCGTCGACGGCCGCCCCTTGTTCACCGCCCACCAGATCGAAAGCTACACGATCGGCGCCACCGGCGACATCGCCGCGATCGTCCTGCCCACGCCTTCGGAAAAGAAGCGTCTGTACCTCAACGGCAAGCCGGTCGCCGAAACCGAAGGCGCCGCCGGTGTCGTCTTCAGCCCCGACGGCAAGCGCTGGGCCTCCTGGTGCTTCGACCACCCGCAGTCCTGGGTCGTCGTCGACGGCAAGAAGCAGCAAGCCTACCAGCGAGTCCGGGACGTCGTCTTCTCGCCGGACTCCAGCCGTGTGATCTACATCGCCGAGTCCGGCGTGAAACACTTCGTCGTGGTCGACGGCATCGAGGACCAGGGCGCCACCAACATTCTCGTCAAACCGTCCTTTGCGGAGACCGGCAACCGCTATGCCTACGCCGTCACCGACACGACCTCGATGGACTCCCGGCGTGCCGTCATCGACGGCCAGCGCCACGCCACCGGACGCTACATCCACAACCTCCAGCTGAGTCCCGACGGCCGTCGCCACGCCTACTACCGGGCCGTCGATGCCCTCGCCTCCCGCCTCGTGATCGACGGGCAGGAGGCGGGTGCCGAGAACGCGGAAGGCAGCCAGCTCCACTTCAGTCCCAACGGCACGCACATCGCCGCCCTGGCCCGCCCGCTCGCCGGCAACGAAGGCCGGTCCTTGTATGTGGACGGCGAATACTTCGCCTCGCGCGAGGTGCCCGTCAACGTGCTCGTGGGGTTCACTCCCGACAGCCGCCACCTGCTCACGGTGGCCACGCAGAACCGCCCGGGTTACGGCGCGGTGCAGGCGTACCGCCTGAACGGACACATCGTCGCCGAGTTCGGCAACCGCGGCGTGCCCTTCGCCAGCGGCAGCAGCCACCGGTTGTGGGAGGCCCAGCCCGACGGCAGCGTCATCCTCGTCGGCATGGCGGCGATCGACGGCCAGCCCTACGGTCCGATGAAGCGCATCCGCGTCACGCCCGCCCCCACCGCCACCATCCCCGCCTGGATCGCGAACACGAAGACGGAACGGGCCCGCGTCATCGCGGAAGCCGAAGCCGCCAAGGCGAAGGCCGAGGCGGACCGCCTTGCCGCCGCCGAGGAACGGAGGCGCGTCCAGGAAGAAGCGGCCGCCGCCCGGCGCAAGGCGGCCGAGGAGGCCGCCGCCGAACGCCGCCGCAAGCAGGAGGAGGCCGCGGCCGCCCGCGCCAAGGCCCGGGAGGACGCCGCCGCCAAGACCAAGAAGTAAACCCGCAACCGTCACCATGAAATCGTCCACGCTCCGCCAATCCGCCCTGCTTCTCATCCTGTTTCTTGGCCCCTGGGCCGCCTGCCTGGAAGCCGCCCGCCCCGAGGTCAAAGTCACCCGCAAGGAGCCCACCGTCTCCCGTCAGACTTTCGATCCGCGCCGCCCACCCGCGCAGATGCCCAAACTCAATCCCCCTGAATCGGGCATCTGCGACTTCGACTTCACAATCTCGCCCAAACTCGGCTACACCGTCAGCAACAACCGCGGAACCGTCGTCGAGATCATCGTCGACGAATGGGACATCGAGACTTCGCTCGACGTACGCATTTGGACCGCCCGCGGCTCCCCGGCCAAGTTGCTCGCCCACGAGGACGGACACCGCCTGATCTGCGAATACTACTACCAAAACGCCGACTTCATCGCACGCGAGGTCGCCGAGCCCCTGCTCGGCCGCACCTTCACCGGACGCGGCGCCAACCGTCAGGCGGCCGAAGCCGACGCCACCCGCCAGGCGATCGCCGCGCTCGCCGACGAGTACATGAACCGCACCCGCGTGCGCGCCTCCGCCGCCCAGCGCCGCTACGACCGGCTCACCGCCCATGGCACCCGCCCGATCGGCGAGGCCGAGGCCATCGCCCAGATCGTCAGGGAAGATCCCGAACCCTCCCGCGCCAGCCGCATCGCCCAGGCCGAGGCCGCCGCCGCCGCCAATCCCACGATCGCCGCCGCGCCCGTCGAACAATTCTGGAAATGGACCGATCTCGTCAACCGCCCCGAGCGCTGGCCGGCCGAGGCACGCCTCAAGCGCCAGGTCGCCTTTTCCGACGGCACCAAGTATCCTGCGGGCACCGTCGTGCGCGTGACCAAGGTCGCCGCCCGCGAGATCGACGTGCTCCTGCCCGACGGCGTGCTCGCGGGTTTCGGCCCGGACGACACCGACCTGCTGGATGCGGCCAACCGCGCGTGGGGCGCGCTCAAGGAAACGCAGCGCGCCGTCGACTACGCCACCCTCGCACGCGACCCGTCCGTGCTTCCGACCTCCGTCATCACCCACGTTAAGCTCAACTTCCCCAACGTCACCATTCCCGCCGGCACGGAGGTGCCTGTCTTCGACGTCGTCGGCAACAAGCTGCATGTCTGGGGCGCCGCGGCCAACCGGCCCATGATCGTCGACTTCACCGACACGGACGTCCTGGCCCGCGCACGCGCCCTCGCGGCCACACCCGAGGCGGAACGCCCCAGCCGCATCGCCTCCCTTCTCGCCGGCACCACCCTCGACCTCCAAGGCCGGCCGGTCGAACTTCCGCCGAAGTCGGTCTACATCTTCTACCGTGCCGCGACCACCTGCGGAAACAGCCAGAGCTACACGTCGCGCTTCGCCGAGCGCATGAAAGCCGTCCTCGCCGCCCATCCCGACGCCGCCTTGGTCTCCCTGCCTTACGACCCTGCCGATCAAGAAGCCCTGAATTTCGCCCGCACCTTCGACCTCCCGGGCGTCGTCGTCCCCGCGTCAAAGCGCGCCCCGCAGTTGGAAAAATTCCAAGTGCAGGTGATGCCGGGCATCATAATGGTCGACCGGCACGGCCGCGAACTGCTCGCCAACAAGCGCTACACCGGCGCCGCCGCGCACGACGCCACCCTCGCGCGCCTCGAAACCGAGCTGAAGCGGATGGCCAACTGACCGGCCTAGGAAGGACAGCCCGTCTCGCCACGACCGCCTCGTTCTCGTTCTCGTAATCGTTCTCATTCTCTCCGGGGTTGGGGATCGGTCGGATCCGACGGATCAGTCGGATCCGTCGGATCTTTCGGAGAAAGAGAAAGAGGAAGAGAAAGATGGGGGGGCTGACGCCCCCCCTTGCCTCACTCCTCCTGCGACTGCAGCGAAGCCACGACCGCGAAGTCCTCCAGCGTGGTTGTGTCGCCCTTGATCTTACCGCCGACCGCAATCTCCTTCAGGATACGGCGCATGATCTTGCCGGATCGCGTCTTCGGCAGGCCCGCCGCAAAACGGATGACGTCCGGCTTGGCGAGCGAGCCGATCTCCTTGCCGACGTGGGCGCGCAGCGCCTCCTTGAGCGCGTCGCTCGGCTCGTGGCCGGACTTCAAGGTGACGAAGACGACGAGCGACTGTCCCTTCAACTCGTCGGGACGCCCCACCGCCGCCGCCTCGGCGACGGCCGGATGCGAGACCAGCGCACTCTCCACCTCGGCCGTGCCGATGCGGTGGCCGGAGATGTTGAGCACGTCGTCGATGCGGCCGACGATCCAGAAGTAGCCGTCCTTGTCCTGCCGGGCGCCGTCGCCGGTGAAGTAGATGCCCGGATACTCGCCAAAGTAGGTCTGCTTGAACCGGTCGTCATCGCCCCAGAGCGTGCGCAGCATCGAGGGCCAGGGCTTGGTGATGACGAGCTTGCCGCCGCTGTTGCGCGGCACCTCCTTGCCCTTCTCGTCGACGACCTTCGGCACCACGCCGAAGAACGGCAGCGTGCCCGAGCCCGGCTTGAGCGGCGTCGCCCCGGGCAGCGGCGTGATCATGATCGAGCCCGTCTCCGTCTGCCACCACGTGTCGACGATGGGGCAGCGCCCCTTGCCGATCAGCTTGTGATACCACATCCACGCCTCGGGATTGATGGGCTCGCCCACGGAGCCGAGCAGGCGCAGGGAGTCGAGGCGGTGCCGCAGCACGTAGTTGTCGCCCCAGCGCATGAAAGCGCGGATCGCCGTCGGCGCCGTATATAGAATCGTGATACCGTGCCGGTCGATCATCTGCCAGAAACGGTCCGGCTCCGGCTGGTTGGGCGCGCCCTCGTAGATGAAGACGGTCGAGCCATTCGAGAGCAGGCCGTACACCACGTAGCTGTGGCCCGTGATCCAGCCGATGTCCGCCGAGCAGAAGTAGCGGTCGGTCTCCTTCAGGTCGAAGACGTAGTGGGAACTCAACTTCGCGCCGAGCAGGTAGCCGGCGCTGGTGTGCAGCACGCCCTTCGGCTTCCCCGTGCTGCCGCTCGTGTAGAGGATGAAGAGCGGATGCTCGCTGTCGAAGGCCTTCGCCTTGTGCGTGTTCGGCGCGCCCTCCCAGGCCTCCCGCCACCAGACGTCGCGGCCCTCCACCATGTTCACCGGGTTGCCGCACCGCTTGAGCACGATCACCGACTGCACGCTCGGAGCGCCCTCGAGGGCCTTGTCGACGTTGGCCTTGAGTTCGATCACCTTCCCGCGGCGCCAGCCGCCATCGGCCGTGATCACGAGCTTGGCCTTGCAGTCGTTGAGCCGGTCCTTGATCGCCTCGGCGCTGAACCCGCCGAAGATCACCGTGTGGATCGCACCGACGCGCGCGCAAGCCAGCATGGCCATGACGGCCTCGGGAACCATCGGCATGTAGATCGCCACCCGGTCGCCGGCGCCAACCCCCATGTTCTCGAAGATATGGGCGAGGCGGCAGACGTGGAAATGAAGCTGCTTGTAGGTGATCGTCCGAACGTCGCCCGGCTCGCCCTCGAAGATCAGGGCCGCCTTGTTCTCGGTGGGCGTGCCGAGGTGGCGGTCGAGGCAGTTCTCGGAGACGTTGAGCTTGCCGCCGACGAACCATTTCGCGTGGGGCGCCTTCCATTGCAGCACCTTCTTGAAGGGCTTGCGCCAGACGAGCAGGTCCTTGGCCTGGCGGTCCCAGAATTTTTCTGGGGAGTTGACAGACTCGGCGTAGAGTCTCTTATAGGCGGCCAAGCTCCCAAGATTGGCTTGGCGCTGAAACTCGGCCGAAGGCCTGAAAACCCGGTTCTCCCGGGACACTGAGGTAATCGTTTGGTCCGTCACGTAAGTGGCTGATTTGAGGGGTTAGGAACTGCGAGCGCAGCTGGAGTGCGCCGCTCTTATCCCGTCCTGAGTTTTGTGCGTCAAGCACGGGGCCTGCCACCGTCTGAATTTCCAAACGTATCATGGACAAGAACCCTGAATCCACGCCCGCGGACCCCGCGTCGGCGTCCCCCACCGCAACCGCCGAACGCGTCGAGAATGTCATCCGCATCGAGGGCGTGCTCGACATCGACATCCAAAAGGGCGGCAACGGCCAGTTGCTCGACCTCGCCAAGTTCGGCAAGCGCCGCCCCACCGATCCATTCGTTCCCAAGGAACTGATCCGCCGCTTCAAGCTGAAGCCCGGCAGCGTCATCGCCGGCACCGCCTATCCGCCCGAAGGCAAGTTCCCGAACCCGAAGATGAAGTTCATCGAAGCGGTCGACGGCCTCTCCATCGAGGACCGTCGCGCCAAGATCGAGTTCACCCAGCTCACCACGGTTTCCCCCGACCAGCAGCTCAAGATGGAGTTGAAGGACGGACGCCTCACCACCCGCGCCGTCGATCTCTTCTGCCCGATCGGCAAGGGCACGCGCGGCCTCATCGTCGCCCCCCCGCGCACGGGCAAGACGACCCTCCTGCGCGACATGGCCCTCGGCACCCTCGAAAACAATCCCGAGTGCCACGTCATGATTTTGCTCGTCGACGAGCGCCCCGAAGAGGTCACCGACTTCAAGCGCAGCGTCCCGGCCGAGGTCTGGGCTTCCTCCAACGACGAGTCCGTCGAGAGCCACATCCGCGTCGCCGACATCGCCATCGAGCGCGCCAAGCGCATGGTCGAGACCGGCAAGCACGTCGTGCTCTTCCTCGACTCGCTTACCCGTCTCGCCCGTGCCCACAACACCCAGCGCAACAGCGGTCGCACCGGCTCCGGCGGTCTCGATGTGCGCGCCCTCGAGAAACCCCGCCAGCTCTTCGCCGCCGCCCGCAACACCGAGGAAGGCGGGTCCCTCACGATCGTCGCCTCCATCCTTGTCGAGACCGGCAGCCGCATGGACGACGTCATCTTCCAGGAGTTCAAGGGTACGGGCAACATGGAGCTCGTCCTCGACCGCAAGTGCGCCGAAATGCGCCTCTGGCCCGCCATGAACATCGCCTCCTCCGGCACCCGCAAGGAGGAGCTGCTCATCGACGCCAAGAAACTTGAGGGCATCCACTTCTTCCGCCGCGCCCTCGTTTCCCAGAAGATCGAGGAAGCCACTGAGACGATGATCGCCCGCCTCTCCAAGACGAAGAACAACGACGAATTCCTAAAACTCATCGCCCGATAAAAGCGGCATAAAAGCGGCGGCGGTCCGCCGCTTTTATGAGCGGAAACGCCTGCGGCGTTTCCGGGGGAGATGGATCCGCCCAAGCAGCAATTCACATGCAGCTGAGGCCCTGGGCCCGACTCCCCACTCAGGAAATTCGGCGCCGCCGAATTTCCTAGGAAGTTCGCCCTTGCCGACCCCGGCAAAAACCTGAACAAACTTTCCTTCCGTCGCGCGCGCGGTGCGCCGCCGGAATCGCCAGCCAGCAAACCTTTACGCATGCACAGTTTCTCCGAGCAGTGTCTCGATATGGCCCGTTCGATGTTGGGCCACAACCTCGATTCGATCCAACCCGACGGCACCATCCTGCCCGCGACCGGCGAAAGCCCCCGCCCCGACGAACCCGGCCACGTCGCCTACGCCCTCGGCGAGTACTACCGAGCCACCGGAGAGACCACCCTCAAGGGGTACGACCTTGTCGACCTCGCCGCCCGCTGCGTCACCGCGCAGATGTTCACCGAGCCCGCCGCCGAGAACGGCCTGGCCTACGCCTCCCTCGGCCTCCTCTGCTTCGGCCCGTCCAAGGAGCGCAATCCCGTCTGGGAACGCCTCGTCGAAGAAACCCAGCAGCGCATCGACAAATCCCTGCTTCATCGCAGCGATTACGATAATCACTGGCAGGCCTTCAACGTCGCCAAGGCCGTCGCCCGCTTCAGCTTCGGGCTCTCCAAGAAAGACGAGACCTCCCGCCTGATCGAGCGCATGTGCGATCGCATCAACCAGACGAGCTCCAACGGCTTCTTCGACGATTCCACCGAGGGCCTCGGCGGTAATTTCAACCTCTACGGCGTGATGACCTTCGTGTTCATCCGCTCGGCCCTCCAGCTCCACGCCAACAGCGGCGTGCGCGACCGCAAGCTCCCCACCCTGCGCACCTACGCCGAGAAGTACATCAAGATGATGCCCGACCTCGTGCGCGCGGACGGGCTCGGCTGGGCCTTCGGCCGCGCCGCCGGGGCCTACGGGCAGATGCATTGCATCAGCCTCGTCCTCCAAGGCCTGCGCGATGGCTGGATCGCCGACGAGCAGAAACCGAAGTACTACGACCTGCTGCGCCGTCTTTTCGTCTTCTTCTACCAGACCTACCTCGACCAGGAACACGGCTTCCTCGATCTCCGCGACGCCGAGCGCACGGCCTACAGCCACCACACCACGCGCATGGCCAACTTCGACGCCGCGCGCTATTTGTGCCAGTGGGCCCGACTCGCCAAGACCGTGCAGATGCCATCCGGCACCCCCAAGCCCGAACCCGTCCGCACCACCGGCCGCTTTGTCATCTTCGACAAATCGAACCGCAAGGAACAGGGCGTCTTCCTGTACCGCGACGCCGAGTCCGGCCTGCACGCGCAGGTCCCGCTGATCAGCTCCGGCAGCGCCCTCACCGCCGATTCGCTGCCCTTCCCGCACTGCCCGGGGGTCTTCGACTGGCCGAACAACATCTATGCCCCGATCATGATCCCCGAACTCACCTTCGGCGATCAGGTCACCCTCCCGGCCTTCTACGGCAAGAATTGCGTCACGGGTCTCGGCCTGCGCAACAGCTTCTACTTCCGCTACGAACAGCCCGAGCTCATCAACACGAAGGAAGAGCTCGTCAAGGGCCTTGGCAGTGTGAAGGTGCAGTGGAACTTCGCCGGCCCCAAGATCAGCTGCGAGTACGCCTACACCGTCCGCCAGCCGGTCCAGCTCGACAAGTTTCGCTATCTGCTTGCGATCGCCGCCCCGCACTCCACCTATCGCGTCGGCGGCTCCCTCGCCCTCGGCGCCGAGGGCCTGCGCTGCACCGTGGCCCGGGACGATTTCCAGGCCGTCTGGCAGGACACAGAGGTCGTCACCAACGACCCCACCTACCGCACCAATTACGGCAAGATCCACTACCTCCAGCACCTCGTCCGCGACCACCCGCTCATCATGCGTCCGGGCAACGTCTACCGCCTCGTCGTCAACTTCGAGCCGGACGTGGTGCACACGGATTGAGCGCGCAAAGCCCGCTCAATGACGAATTCCTAATGACGAATGACGAATTCAAGCCACCGGCCCGGGCGGTGACCGGCGGTCTGCGTCGAGCCCATTCGTCATTCGTCATTCGTCATTGGTCATTCTGAGCGATGTTGTCGCGAAGAATCATCCCCTGCCTCGACGTCACCGGTGGGCGCGTCGTCAAGGGCGTCAAGTTCCTCGAACTGCGCGACGCCGGCGATCCCGTCGAGTCCGCCAAGGCCTACGACGCCCAGGGCGCCGACGAACTCGTCTTCCTCGACATCACCGCCTCGAGCGACGGCCGCGGCATCATGCACGATGTCGTCGCCCGCACCGCCGAGCAGTGCTTCATGCCGCTCACCGTCGGTGGCGGCCTGCGCTCGCTCGCCGACATCGAGGCCATGCTGAAGGCCGGCGCCGACAAGGTCTCCCTCAACACCTCCGCCATCAAGGACCCGTCCTTGATCAAGGCCGCCTCCGAGCGCTTCGGCGCCCAGTGCATCGTCGTCGCCATCGACGCCAAGGCCGAGCCCGGCGGCAACCGCTGGCGCGTGTACACCCACGGTGGTCGCAACCCCACCGAGCTCGACGCCGTCGCCTGGGCCCGCCAGGCCGTCGAACTGGGTGCCGGCGAGATCCTGCTTACCAGCATGGACCGCGACGGGACGAAGGTTGGCTATGACGTCGGCCTCACCCGCGCCGTGAGCGATGCTGTCAGCGTACCCGTCATCGCCAGCGGCGGAGCCGGCGAACTCTCCCACTTCGCCGACGCGCTCGATGCCGGCCGCGCCAGCGCCGTGCTCGCCGCCAGCCTCTTTCATTTCGGCACGCTCACCATCCCGCAGGTGAAGGCCTACCTCGCCACGCAGGGCGTGCCCGTGCGCCGCTGAGTCCGCTTCTTTCAAGAGAGCGCAGGCATGGGCGCAGCAGCGGCTTTACGCGGCGATGAAGACCGTCCGCCGGCCATCGCGGCGTAAAGCCGCTCCTACTTCCTGGCCTGCGTCCGCCGGACGAAAGAGTCGCCTTCGCCGCGTCCGCTCGTCTATTCCGTTGAGCCTCCCATGAGCGTTTCTGCCACCGACCAACGGGCCGCCCGCATCATCGAGCGCGTCACACCGGAACTCCCGGCCGACGCCGTCCTGCGCGAGGCCCTCTCCGGCCGCGAGGCACTCGACCCCGCGGAGAAGCGCGCCGTCTCCCGGCTGGTCTTCGCCTATTACCGCTGGCTCGGCTGGCTCGACACCCGCGAGGCCCTGCCGCGCCGTCTCGCCGCCGCCCGCGATCTGCAGGCGCGCTTCGACCGGGAGCCTGCCTCCTTCAAGGCCGAGACCCTGCTCGCCCGCGCCGTGCCCGGCTGGATCGCCGACGAGATCTCCCCCGTGCCCGACGCCTGGCTCCGCCAGCTCCAGCGCGAACCGGCCCTGTGGATCCGCGCCCAGGCCGCCTTCGCCCGCTCGCTGCCCCGCGCCCTCGGCGATTGCACCGCCGCCGACCTCGCCGCCTGGGGCGTCGCTACCCACGAACGCCCCGCCACGGCCTTCCGCTACGACGGCACGAAGGACCTCTTCCGCACCGACGAGTTCCAGAAGGGCCTCTTCGAGATCCAGGACCTCGCGTCACAACTCGTTGGATACGCCTGCGCCCCGCGGGCCGGCGAGACGTGGTGGGACGCCTGCGCCGGCGAGGGCGGCAAGACGCTGCACCTCGGTGACCTGATGGAGAACCGCGGCACGCTCTGGTGCAGCGACCGCTCCCCGCGCCGCCTCGCCACCCTGCGCCGGCGCGCCGCCCGCGCACAGGTGTTCAACTACCGCGCGGTCAACTGGAATGGCGGTCCGTTCCTCCCGACGAAGACGCGCTTCGACGGCGTGCTCGTCGACGCCCCCTGCAGCGGCGTCGGCACCTGGCAGCGCAACCCGCACGCGCGCTGGACCACCTCGCCCGAGGACGTGCGCGAACTCGCTGCCCTGCAGCTCCAGCTGCTCGACCACGTCGCCCCCGCCCTCAAGCCCGGCGGCCGCCTCATCTACGCCGTCTGCACGCTCACGCGCAGCGAGACCACCGCCATCGTCGAGGCCTTCGGACGTCGCCATCCGGACTTCGCCCCCCTTCCCGTCCTGGCCGGCGGCCCCACCCGCTTCCTCTGGCCGCAGGACCTCGACGCCAACGGCATGTTCGTCGCCGCCTGGACGCGAAACCCCGCCTGATCCGTCCGTTGCCCAAGCCTCCCCTCAAGATCACCTCCGAGACCGTCCGGGCTGACTTCAACGAGCTCAGCACCGTCGTCGCCTACGCCCGCGCCGCCCACTTCCTCGGCCTGTGGAAGTCCGAGCGGTTGCTCATCGAACGCCTCTTCCCCGACCGTTCGGCGCCCCTGCTCGAGGCCGGCTGCGGCGCCGGTCGCGTCACCCTCGGGTTGCACGACCTCGGCTACACCAACCTGACCGCCTTCGACTTCGCCGAGGAACTGCTCGCCCAGGCGCTCAACCTCGCCGTCGAACGCGGTGTGCACGACATCCGCTTCCTGCTCGCCGACGCCACCGACCTCACGACGGCTCCGCCGCTGCGCGACCGCCGTTACGGCGGCGTGCTCTTCATGTTCAACGGCCTCATGCAGATCCCGGGGCGCGACCACCGCCGCCGCGCCCTGCGCGAGCTGCGCTCCGCGAGCGCCCCGGGCGCGCCGCTGCTCTTCACGACCCACGATCGCGACGAATCCCGGGCCGAACGGGCCCTCTGGCGCCTCGAGGCCGCGCGCTGGGAACGGGGCGAACAGGACCCGCGCCTGGTCGAGTTCGGCGACCGCTATTTCGCCGACGACAACGGAGGCCACACCTTCATGCACCTGCCCAATCGCGGCGAGATCCTCGAGGACCTCGCCGCCACCGGCTGGTCCCACGAGGAGGACCACCTGCGCCGCGAACTCTGCCGCGAGTCGCGCGCCGTCAAGGATTTCTCCGACGAGTGCCGCTTCTGGATCGCGCGCAACCCGCCGCAGTAGCGGCGTATCCGCCGGGCGGATCGCCTTCTCAAAGCAGCGGAAGCGCGATCGCGAAGGCCGCACCGCCGCCCGCTCCGGAGTCGACCCAGATGCGGCCGCCATGGTCCTCGACGATGCGTCGGCAGATCGAGAGCCCGAGCCCGGTCCCGTGTTCCTTGCCGAAGGTCGCGAAGGGTTCGAACAGCCGGGAGGCGATCTCGGGCGCAATCCCCGGACCGCTGTCGCGCACCGTCAAAACCGCCTCGTCCCGGTTCCGCACGAGGCTCACCGCGATGGTGCCGCCTGCCTTGCCCATCGCGTCGACGGCGTTCGCCGCCAGATTGCGCAACAGGCGCGAAAGGCGGCGCGCATCGCCGCGCACCTTCAGGGACGGCGCAGACGACTCGAAACCGATGTTCACCCGGCGCTGCGCCAGTTCCTCCCGGAGACCGTCCACTTCGCCGCGCACGAAGGCCACCAGATCCATCGGCACCGCCACCATCGAAGTGCGACCGCTCTTTGTGTACTCGATCAGCTCGTGCAGAAGCGAATTCATCTGCGCCACCTGCGTGAGGATGCTCCGCCGCGCACTTGCCGCCATCTCAGGGGCGACACCGGGTTGCGTGGCGACCTCGGCAGCGAGCGAAATCACCGCGAGGGGGCTTTTGAAATCGTGAACCGTCGCCCGCGCGAGCCTGCCCACCGTGGCGAGTCGCTCGGTTTGCAACATGTCCTCCACGTAACGACGATTCAAGGAGCGCAGCCGCGCGGAAAACGCCCGGATCAATTGCAACGCAAATCCCGGTCGCTCGCCCAGCAGGCGGAGAAACTCATCGCGTCCCAAAAAACGGGTCCGCGTCTCCTCTTCGGCGACCGCCGAGGCCGAGCGCACCGCCTCGTCGAGCACCGCCATCTCGCCGAAGAAGTCTCCGGTTTCGATCCTGGCCAACACTCGCTCTTCCTCGCCGCCCGGGCCGCCGCGAATCGCGACCCGCCCGCGCGTCACCACATAGAATCCGTCCCCCGGGTCGCCCGCCCGAAAGATGACGTGCCCAGGCTCGAAACGCCTTTCCTCGCCGAGCGCACCGATCGCCTCCAGACAGTCGAAGGACGATTCGTTGCCGGCAAGAGGTTGGGACGCTGACATTAGCGCCATGCCAGCGCGAATGACGTCCGTTGGCAAGTCGCGCCGGCTAGGGCCTCTTCCTCAGGCGAGCGTTTGAATGATCCGCACGATCGGCAGGAACATCGCGATCACGATCGTCCCGACCACGACCGCCATCGTGGCGATGGTCAGCGGCTCGATCAGCGCCGTGAGTCCGGCAACGGCCGTGTCGACCTCCTCTTCGTACGTGTCGGCGATCCGCCCGAGCATTTCGGGAAGCGCCCCCGTCTCCTCGCCCACCTCGATCATGCTCGGCACCAACTCGGGAAACACGCGCGTGGCCGCGAGCGGCCCGGCGAAGGGCTCGCCGGCCTCGATGCGATCGTGCACAGACGCGAGGACTTCGGCGATCCGCAGGTTGTCGCCGGTCTCCTTGGTGATGCGCAACGCGACGAGAATCGGCACGCCGGCGGCGAGCAGGGTGCCCAGGGTGCGCGCAAATCGCGCCACCGCCGCCTTCGTGGCCAGTCCGCCGAAGCCAGGCGTTGCTAACAACGCACGGTCACGGACGCGCCGGACGGCCGTGATGCGAAGCAGCAGCCACGCACCGATCCCGACCGCGAGCGGAACCAAGCCCACCGCCAGCGCTTGCTCCTGCAGGAAGCGTCCGACCGCAAGCACCCCGGCCGTCAACCCGGGCAGCGGCTGCCCCTTCAGCAGGCTCGCGAAGACCGCCTCGAACTTCGGCACCACAAAGACCATGAGTGCGGTCACCACGCCCCCGGCCACCAGCGCGATCATCGCCGGATAAACCATCGCTGTTTTCACGCGGGCACGCAACCGCGCCGATTTCTCGAGAAAGATGCCGAGCCTCTCCAACACCACCTCGAGCACGCCACCCGCCTCGCCGGCCCGCACCATGGCGACATATGCCGGCGGAAACGAACCGGCCTGCGCCGTCATCGCCTCCGACAGGGCCGCGCCGCCGCGGACGCCGTCGGCCAGCGCCTGCACGACGTGGCCGGCCGCTGACCGTCCCCCTTGCCGCGCCAGCACTTCCAGTGCCCGCAAAAGCGGCAGCCCGGCCTTGAGCAGCGATGCCAACTGACGGGTGAAGCGCGGCAGGTCGGTCCGGCGCAACCGACCGCGCCATGGCGTTGCGCCGCGGCGTTGGCCGAGCGTTTCCCGTTCGCCGGGACGGCCGTCCTGAACAGGCGCCTTGGCCGCCGCCGGTTCGAGCTGGATCGGGTGCAGGCCTTGGGACCGCAACGTCGCAACGGCCTCCTCGGGCGTGTCGGCCTCCAGCGTGCCGGTGAGCTCCCGGCCGGACTTTTCGTCGATGCAGGTGTGTTGGAAGGTCGCCATGGTGGTGAACGAATCAGGTGTGCATGAAGATTTCGTCGAACGAGGTCTCCCCCGTCGCGATCACGCCCAGGCCTGCCTCGCGGAGGGTGACCAGTCCGTTCGCGCGGGCGGCGTCCCTCAGCGCAAACGGGGGTGCGCCCTCGGCGATCAGGTCGCGCAGCGACGACGTGACCGGCAGCCACTCGTGCAGGCCCAGCCGGCCTTTGTATCCGGTTTGCCCGCACTGCGGGCAACCAGCGGCCTCGTGGCAGGACGCCGGTGCAACGTCATCCGTAAGCGATGCGCGGCGCAGTTCCAGTGGCGAGGGCCGGCGTGCTCGCCGGCAGTGCGGACAAAGCCGCCGGACGAGACGTTGCGCAAGCACGCCGGCAAGCGCCGAAGCGATCAGGTAGCGCTCGACGCCCATGTCCACGAGACGCGCAACGGCCCCTGCCGCGTCGTTGGTGTGCAGCGTCGCGAGCACAAGATGCCCGGTGAGGGCGGCCTGCACCGCCACCCGCGCCGTCTCCTCGTCGCGGATCTCGCCGACGAGCAGCACATCGGGATCCTGCCTGAGCATCGCCCGCAACGTGGCCGCAAAGGTCCGGCCGATTCCTGGATGCACGCCCACCTGCATGACGCCTTCGAGGTCGTATTCGACGGGATCCTCGACGGTGATGAGCTTGCGGTCCGGCGTGTTGAGCGCGCGGAGGGCGCCGTAGAGCGTCGTCGTCTTGCCGGAACCGGTTGGGCCCGTGACGAGTACGAGGCCGTTGGGTCGCTCGATGGCCGCGGTGAGCCCGGTCAGGACGGGACCGGGGAGACCGAGTTCGTCGAGGCCGCGCCGCGAAGCCTCGCTGTCGAGGACGCGCAGGACCACCGATTCGCCGTGGCAGGTCGGCAGGGTCGACACGCGCAGGTCGACGGAGCGTCCGTCGACTTCCAGCCGCAGACGGCCGTCCTGGGGAATGCGGCGTTCGGCAATGTTGAGGTCAGCGAGGACCTTGAGGCGCGAGATGGCCGCAATGGCGACGGACGGGGCCGGACTGGCAATCGTACGCAGGGTGCCGTCGACCCGGAGGCGCACCGTCAGGGTGTCCTCGAACGGTTCGACGTGCAGGTCGGAGGCACGCTCGCGCACGGCCTGGTGCAGCCAGGCGTCGACGAGGCGCGCGGTTTCTCCGTCCCCGGACTCCCGCGCGGGCGGGAGTCCCGGGGCGGCCGGGGAGGTGGTGTCAAACATAGGGGAAGTGTTTGGGCACGGCCGGCATCTGGCTCCGGCAGGCCGGGCGCTCCTGCGCCCCTGACGACAGCGGGGACCGGGCTCAGAGGTCCTTCAACGGCACGCCCGCCGCGAGCAGCTTTTCGCGCATGACCTGGGGATCCTGCGCCTTTTCGACCGCCTCGTCGGGCGGGATGAGCTCGCGGTTGACGAGACTCATCAGGTGCGTATCCATGGTGATCATACCGAGCGCGGCGCCCGTCTGGATGTCGGAATTGATGCGGAAGGTCTTGTTCTCGCGGATGAGCGAGGCGATCGAGGTCGTGTTGACCATGATTTCGTAGCCGGCGATGCGTCCGCCGCCGTTCTTCTTGCAAAGCACCTGGGAGATGACCGCCTGGATCGACGAGGCGAGCTGGGTGCGGATCATGTCCTTCATATTCGCCGGGAAGGCGTCGACCACGCGGTCGATGGTCTTGGCGGCGCCGTTGGTGTGCAGCGTGCCGAAGACGAGGTGACCCGTCTCGGCCGCGCTGATGGCCGCCTCGATGGTCTCGAGGTCGCGCATTTCGCCCACGAGGATGATGTCGGGGTCCTGGCGCAGCGCGCGCCGGATGGCCTCGGAGAAACTCGGCACGTCCATGCCGATCTCGCGCTGCGTCACGATGCAGCGCTTGTGCGGATGGTAGTATTCGATCGGGTCCTCGATCGTGATGATGTGACCGTCGCGGTTCTCGTTGATGTAGTTGATCATCGAGGCGAGCGTCGTCGACTTGCCGGAGCCGGTCGGGCCGGTCACGAGGATGAGGCCGCGCGGACGGTAGAGCAGCTCGCGGATCTTGTCGGGCAGGCCGATGTCGCGCAGGCCGAACATGCGGTTGGGAATCTGGCGGAGAACGAGGCCGTAGTTGCCCTTGGCCTTGAGCACGGAGACGCGGAAACGCGCCTTGTCCATGTAGGCAAAACCGAAATCGGCGCCGCCCTGGAGTTTCACGCCCTGCTGGTGGTTGTCGGGCGTGATGGAGAGCATGAGCTTCTCCGTGTCGGCAGGTGTGAGGTCGGGCCCCTCGATCGGCACCATGCTGCCGGAGAGGCGCAGGGTCGGCGGCTGGCCCACCTGGCAGTGAAGGTCGGAGGCGCCCTGCTCCACCACCAGTTCCAGCAGGTCGTTCATCTCGTAGCTCATAGGCGTGTCGTGTCGTTGAAGGGAAATCAGGGCGTGTCGTCCACCGTCGCGGCCACGACTTCCGCCAAGGTTGTCAGGCCGGCCGCGGCTTTGCGAACGCCATCTTGACGCAAGGTACGGTTCCCTTGCGAGCGCGCGTGAGCCCGCAGGCGTCCGGGCGGGGCATTTTCACAGATAATTTGCCGGGTGGAATCGCGCACGGCGAGAAACTCGAAAAGCCCGATCCGCCCGCGGCAACCGGATCCCTCGCAGGCCGGGCAGCCCGCGCCACGGGCCCACGAACCGTCCGCCGGTTCGCCGGCGCCGCGGACCAGTGCAACCTCCGCCGCCGACAATCCTTGGGGAGTCCGGCACTCGGGACAGATCGCCCGCACGAGACGTTGCGAGATCGCCGCCCGCAGGGCCGCCGCCACGAGGTAGGGTCGCGCCCCGAGATCGAGCAGTCGCGAAACCGCCCCCGCGGCGTCGTTGGTGTGCAGCGTGGAAAACACCAGATGCCCGGTCAGCGCGGCCTGCAGCGCAATCTCGGCCGTCTCGCGGTCGCGAATCTCGCCCACCATGATCACATTCGGCGCCTGACGCAGCATGGCGCGCAAGGCCGCGGCAAAGGTCATCCCCACTTCGGGACGCACCGGCACTTGGTTGATCCCGGCCAGCTGGTACTCGACCGGATCCTCGACCGTGATGATCTTGCGGTCGGCACCGTTCAAGGCGTGCAGGCACGAGTACAACGTCGTGGTCTTGCCGGAGCCCGTCGGGCCGGTCACGAGCACAAGCCCGTCGGCGAGCCCGAGCAGATTGCGCAGCGTTTCCCGGTGATCGGGCAGCAGCCCGAGTTCCGCCGTGTCGACCCGGAGCGCCTCCCGGTCGAGCAGACGCAGCACAAGGCTCTCGCCGTGCACCGTGGGCAGCGACGACACGCGCACGTCCATCGGACGTCCGCCGAGTTCGCCGCGCAGGCGTCCGTCCTGCGGCAGGCGCTTTTCGGCGATGGAGAGGTCCGCCATGATCTTGAGACGGGAAACGATCGCCGCCTGGCGCTCCCGCGGACGATCCCCGCCGTCCGTGAGAACACCGTCCACGCGGTAACGCACGCGAAAACGCCGACCGAGTGGCTCGAGATGGATGTCGGACGCCCGTCGCCGCACGGCCTCGTCGAGAATGCCCTGAACCTCGCGGACCACGGGATCGTCGGCCGTCGGGACGACACGGGCGGGCGCGACCGCGTGAGCCGGATCGACGGCCGCCGGTGTCTGCCCATAGCAGCGCTCGATGGCGTCGGCAATCGCCTCGGGATCCGCCACCAAAGGATCGATCGCGATGGCAAGCCGCGCCTCCAGCCGGTCGAGGCCGGTCGTGTCGAGTGGATCTGCAACAGCGACCGTAAGTCGTCCGGTAGAAACCTCCAGCGGAAGAAGCCGATGCGTGCGCACGAACTCGGCGGGCACGAGGGCGAGCGCCGCCGGCTCCGGCTGGATCGCCCGAAGATCGGCGGTCGGAAGGCCGAACCCTCCGCGCACGTCCCGGGTGGGGCGGGTCGGCGCAGACCGGGGCCGGGCGTCGTCGTCGGTCGTCACGGGGGGGGGAAGTCGCGAGGCCGGACGCCGCCGTCGTCAGCGGTTGAGGCTCATGAGGAACTCGGCGTTCGACTTGGTCTTCTTGAGCCGCTGGATGAACATCTCCATGGCCTCGACGGGCGGGATGCCCTGCATCGCGCGACGCAGGCCGTAGACACGCTGCATCTCGTCGGGATGGTAGATGAGTTCTTCCTTACGCGTCCCGGAGCGATCGATGTTGATCGCGGGGAAGATGCGCTTGTCGGAGAGGCCGCGGTCGAGGTGGAGCTCCATGTTGCCCGTGCCCTTGAACTCCTCGAAGATGACTTCGTCCATGCGGGAGCCCGTGTCGATCAGGGCCGTACCCAGAATCGTGATACTGCCGCCGCCCTCGATGTTGCGGGCCGAGCCGAAGAAACGCTTGGGCTTCTGGAGGGCGGTGGCCTCGACGCCGCCGGACATGATCTTGCCGGAGTTGGAGGCGAGCGCGTTGTAGGCGCGCGCCAGGCGGGTGATGGAGTCGAGCAGGATGACGACGTGCCGGCCCTGCTCGACCATGCGGCGGGCCTTCTCGATGACCATCTCCGCGGCGTGGACGTGGCTTTCGGGCGCCTCGTCGAAGGTCGAGGAGACGACCTCGCCCTTCGTGTGCCGCTTGAAGTCGGTGACCTCCTCGGGACGCTCGTCGATCAGCAGAAGGATGAGCTTCACCTCGGGGAAATTATGCGAGATCGAGTTGGCGATGTTCTGAAGCAGGACGGTCTTGCCCGTGCGCGGAGGCGCCACGATGAGGCCGCGCTGGCCGAAGCCGACCGGCGTGAGCAGGTCGACTGAGCGCATGGAGATGTCCTTGTGAATCTCGTTCGCCTCGAGCAGGATTCGCTTCAGCGGGTAGTAGGGAATGAGTTCTTCGAACGGCGTGACCTTCGAGATGTCGTCCGGGGCGCCGCCCATCACGGAGCGGACGGCGATCGCCGCGGGACAGCGGTCGTTGCCCTCGGGGGCGACCACCACGACCTCGACCTCATGGCCCCGCTTGAGACCGTAGCGGTTGACGAGGCTCTCCGGCACGTAGGCATCCTCCGGATACAGCCGGTAGTTGACGTGCTCGTGCACCACGAAACCGTGGCCGCGGTCGGTCAGGTCCAGCAGCCCGCGGTCGAGGATGAGGCGCTTCTCCGCGGCCGCGAACTTGAAGATCGCCTCGAGCAATTGCAGACGGTTGGGCACGCCCTCGAAGGGCACGCCAAGCTGGCGCGCGCGCGCGTTGAGCTCGGCCAGCGTGAGGCCGTAGAGCTCGTGCAGATACAGGGGCTCGCCCCCGAAGGAGGCGGACAGCGCATCGAGCGCGGCGGAATCCTGAAAGCGCGCCGGGTCCGGAAGATCGCCCTGGCGCACTGGCGCGAGGTTGGGCGGAGGCGGCTGGGGAGGATGCTTGGCGTGCTGGCCGTGGCCGTGACCACCGCCGCGGGTCGCCTGCTTCTCCATCCACTTCTGCTTCTTCTTGTCCTTTTTCCGCTTCCACCAGGGTTCGCGTTCGGCGCCACCGGCCTCGCCGGCGGCCTGGGCCGGAGAGGCACCTCCGCCGCGATCCTCGCCAGAGCCAGAGGAGGCGGGCGCTTCGGTAGGGCCGCCATCGGAGGGCACGGACGCCGCTTCGTCGGAGGCAGGCGCGGGCGCGGCCGGCGTTTCAGGAGCAGTCGCGGCCCGCGGCGCCTGCTGCTCGCGCGGGCGCGGCACGAAGACCTCGCGTTCGGCGACCGGGGCCGGAGCGGGAGACGGTGCCTCCACCGGGGCGGCTGGCGCAGGCGCCGGCGCCGTGTCCAGCGCCAGCTCAGGCGTGGTGGCCTCGGCCGCCTTGGCCTTGGCCGTCTTGCGGGGGGCGCGGGGCTTCGCCGTCGTCGCGGTCTTTTTCACCGCCCTCGGTTTCTTGGTTTTGGTCGCCTTGGCGGACTTTTCGCCGCCGGTCTCGGATTCTTGCATGAGTGAAAATGTGGAATGGCCCGTTGCCCGCCCGGACCTCGCCCAACAGAAGACGTCCGCCGCCTAGGCCCGCAGACGGCGCAACAGGCGCACGATCTGGGCGTGGAGGAAATCCACGTCTCCATCGTTCAGGAGAACATAGTCGGCAAGCTCTAGTTTCTGGGCCAAGGGCAATTGCTTGGAAATTCGCTGCTCGGCGAGCGCTTTGGGGACACCACGCTCCTCCAGCCGGGCAAGTTGTACGCGGGACGATGTGGCTATGCAGACGGTGAAATCAAACCAATTTTCGAGGGCTTTTTCGAAGAGCAGCGGCACCTCGAACACCCATTCCGCCCCGGGAGCGTCGGCCAGCCGGCGGCGCCAGATCGCATAAAGCCGGGGATGCACCTCGCCCTCGAGCCATCGACGGTCCTCGTCGCACGCGAAGACCCGCGCGCCGATCCGCGACCTGTCCAGGCTCCCGTCGGGACGCACCATTTCCGCGCCGAAGCGCGCGGTCACGGCGGCGACGACCTCGGGATCGACGAGAATCTCCTCCCGGACGATCTCGTCGGAATCGAGCCGGCGCAGGCCCTCCCGGGCAAACAAGCGGGCGGCGGTGGATTTTCCCGACCCCATGCCTCCGGTCAGGCCTATGATCATGACAGCTGCGTGCGACGCACGGGACGAAAATGGGCTTGCGGGCGTCTCTAGCAAATAATTATTCCCAACGCACTTTCCGCGACCTGTGCCGCGGGCGGGCGGCATGTTCCCCAAAACCGACACCTCCAACCCGAACGCGGTCGCCCGCGACGTTGCGGACATCCAGGGCCGCTTGTATCCGGGTCATCCGACCGAGGTGCTCGGGAGGCTCTTTGCCGACGTTCAAGCCATGTTCGAGGGCCGCTACCTCGACTACGGCCCGATCGACCTGCAGTATCACGATTTTCAACACACTTTGCAGGCGACGCTCTGCTACGCCGAACTCGTGGCCGCCCGCCATGCGGCCGCGGCCGCGCCGGAACTGACCGCGCGCGATTTCGAATGCGGTCTCGCCGCGGTCGTCCTGCACGACACCGGCTACCTCAAGGTCCGCAGCGACCGCGAGGGCACCGGCGCCAAGTACACCTACGCCCACGTGCTGCGCAGCTGCGCCGTCGCCGCCACCTACCTGCCGGCCGCCGGCTTCGGCCGCGACGAGCTCAATCTCGTGCTCAACGCGATCGGCTGCACCGGCCCCGCCTCGAATCTTCACCCCATCGCCTTCGGCTCGCCCGTCGAGCGCGTGCTCGGCTGCTGCGTGGCGACGGCCGACTTCCTCGGGCAGATGGCCGCGGACAATTACCCGGAGGAACTGCCGGTCCTCTTCAACGAGTTCGAGGAGTCCGACGATTTCCTCCGCACGCCCCGCGGGCAGCGGGCATTCAAATCCGCCGACGACCTCGTCGCCCACACCCCGGAGTTCTGGCGCGACCACGTGCTGCCGAAACTCGAGCAGCAGTTTCACGGCGTCTACCGCTATCTTGCCGAGCCTTACCCGCACGGCGCCAACCGCTACCTCGAAGCCATCGAGCGCAACATCACCCGTATCCAAAATCTGAAGCGCACCTAAGCCTTCTCCCCTGAGGCCCATGCTCGCGACCATCTTTTCCGCCGCCCTCCAGGGCATCGAGGCGGAGCTTGTCCACGTCGAAGTCAATGCCGGCGAACGCGGCGACCCCAAGTTGATCTTGGTCGGTCTGCCCGACGCCGCCGTCAAGGAGTCGGACGACCGCGTGTCGTCCGCCCTCGCCAACAGCGGGTTCGCCATGCCCCGCACGCGCACGACGATCAACCTCGCGCCAGGCCACCTGCGCAAGGAAGGCCCTTGCTACGACCTCCCGATCGCCCTGGGCCTGCTCGTCGCCACGGAACAACTACAGACGACGCGCGCCGACGACCTGCTCATCGCCGGCGAGCTCAGTCTCTCCGGCGCCACCCGCCCGGTGCGCGGCGCCCTCGCCATGGCCCGACTTGCACGCTCGCTCGGACGCCGCGGCCTGATTCTCCCGGTCGAGTCGGCACGCGAGGCCGCCCTGGTCGACGGTGTCGAGGTTTACCCGGTGACTTCGCTCGACGAGGCCTTCCGCTTCCTCGCCGGGGAGCGCGACATCCCGCCCGTGCCCCACTCCGAGGCGCTCGCCATCACCCGGACGGCGGACGACGCGCCCGTCGGCGACTTCTCCGAGGTCAAGGGCCAGCACGCCCTGCGCCGCGCGGTCGAGGTGGCCGTGGCCGGCGGCCACAACATCGTTTTCGTCGGTCCTCCCGGCTCGGGCAAGTCGATGGTCGCGAAACGCATTCCCACGATCATGCCCTCGCCCACGCTCGACGAGTCGCTGGAGATCCTCGGCATTCACTCCGCCGCCGGACAAACCCTTGGGCGCGGCGCCTCGGTCTTCGGACGGCGCCCCGTGCGCTCGCCTCACCACACGATCTCCGACGTCGGCCTGCTCGGCGGCGGCACCATCCCCGGACCGGGCGAAATCTCGCTCGCCCATCATGGCGTACTCTTTCTCGACGAACTGCCGGAGTTCAAACGGAGCGCGCTTGAGGTGCTCAGGCAACCGCTGGAGGACGCTGTTGTCTCGATCTCGCGCAGCGCCGGCAAGGTCACGCTGCCGTGCAGCTTCATGCTGGTCGCGGCGATGAACCCCTGCCCGTGCGGCTACCTCGGCGCAGCCAAACACGAATGCCGCTGCTCGCCGACGCAGATCCAGCGCTACCGCGCGCGCATCAGCGGTCCCCTGCTCGACCGCATCGACCTGCATGTCGAGGCGCCCGCCCTCTCCATCCAGGAACTGCGCGCCTCCGAACCGGGCGAGCCCTCGGCCAGCCTGCGGACGCGCATCCAGGTTGCACGCGACCGGCAGACGGCCCGCTTCAAGGGTACGCGCACCACCGCCAACGCGCGCATGACGCACGCGCAGATCCGCACGCACTGCGTCCTCGACGCCAGCCTCGGCGACCTGCTCCAGCGCGCCATGGAGGAACTGCACCTATCGGCCCGCGCCTACGACCGCATCCTGAAGGTCGCCCGCACGATCGCCGACCTCGCCGGCGCTGAACGCATCGCCGCCAACCACCTGCTCGAAGCCATTCAGTACCGCAGCCTCGATCGCGCCCTCTTTTATTGAAGCGTCTTTCCGAACTTCCGTCTTTATCCGCGGTCGAACGCGCCGATCCAAGCAACATGACCGCACCGAGCCTTACCGCCAACGATTCGCCTGCCTGCGTCCCTGCCGACACGGCGGCGGGCGAGACGGTCTTCATGCTCTCGCTGCTTTCCGGCGTGCCCAAGGGCGACATCGAACGCCACCTGCGCAACTCCCCCCTGCTCTCGAAGCTTTCCGGAGACCTCCGCTCCGTGGAACGCCGCCTCGGGACCGCCGACGAACGCCCGGCCGATCTCGCCCAAGCCCAGGCCCTCGGCCACCAGATTCGGAATCTCCTTTGCATGACCGTGCTCGCCGACGAGGCCCGTTCCTTGTTCCGCGGCTCCACGCGCTCAGGCTCGCCGTTTCCCGCCTGCGCCTGAAGGCGGGAGCTTGAAGGAGCGGCGGCACTCCTGACGCCGGTTTTGGACGCCGGACGGCCTATGTCCGCAGACGGCGGCAAGAGTGCCGCCGCTCCTTGTTTGGCCGGTCGCGATCGACAACCCTTGCACCGCAATCGGCGCCTGGGACAGGCGCCCTGCACCCGCGATCTCAGCCGCGCATCCGCGGCACGGGCGCCTTGAGCGCTTCCTGCACGGTCTTGATCAGTTCGCCCATCGAGACGGGTTTGAGCAGGTAGCGGAAGAGCGCGGCCTCGTTCACGCTGCGCAGCAACATCTCCGGCTTCATGAAACCGGTCACCAACACCCGCTGCATCCGCGGATACTCTTCCCGCGCCCGCACAAGCAGGCTCATGCCGTTGCCTCCGGGCATGAGGTGATCGGAGAGCATCACGCGAAACTCCTTCTGCCGGAGCAGTTGCTCGGCCTCGCGCGCCGACGAGGCAACGTGGCAATCGTACCAGGGCGAAAGCGTATTGACGAAGATATCGAGCAACGGCCGCTCGTCGTCTACCATAAGGATCGCCTCCTTCCGCAGGACGGGCATCGGCGGCAGCGCAGGGTACTCGACCGGGGGCATTCGGCGGAGAGCGTGCGCACGCGCCGGAGTCACGCAAACCGATTCCGGACCGATCCGTGCACGCCGGGCCGCCGCCGCTTTTTTCGTCGCCTCGCCGCAGGGACCGCGCTGGTTTTCTCCGCGCATGGACACCCCGGCCCTCTTCGCGGCGATTCGCGAAGGCTCCTTCGACCCCGACGGTTGGCGCGCGCTCGACCGCCCCGCCCTCGCGGCCCGTAACGAATCGGGCAACTCGGGGTTCCATGTCGCCGCCAGGTACGGCCGCCTGCGCGAGCTCAAACCCGCCCTGCTCGTCGCAGAAAATCTGCTCCTGCGCAACGACTCGGGCTACACGCCGCTGCACCACGCGGCGATCGGAGGCCACTTCGACCAGGTGCCGCCCCCGCTGCTCACGGCCGCGAACCTCGGCCTGCGCAGCAACTCGGGCTACACCGTTTATCATGTCGCCGCCGCCCACGGCTGCCTCGGCCAGCTTCCCGCCGCAGGCCTCACGCCGGAGGTGCTCGTTGCCCGCACCGCCCTCGGCAACACCCTCCTGCATGAGGCGGCCGAAAATGGCGCCCTCGACCGGTTCCCGCCCGAATTCCTCACGCCCAAGTGGCTGCTCATTCCGAACGCCGGCGGCGAAACCGTGCTCCACGTGGCCGCACTCAACGGGTTTCTCCGCCAGATCCCGCCCGAGTGCCTCACGCCCGACCTCCTCTCCCGCCTCACCAAGGCCGGCGAATCCGTCATCCTCTCCGCCACCCTCGCCCGCCACCTCGACCAGGTTCCGGCGGAATCGCTTTCGCCTGACCGCCTCCTCCAGGCAACCTCGGCCGGACTCACGCCCTTGCATGCCGCCGCCGAGACCGGTCAGCTTGACCGCCTTCCCCGGGACCTGCTGACCGTCGAGCTGCTCCTCGCGCGGAACCCCCACGGCGACACCCCCGCGCACTCCGCGGCTTATCACGGACACCTCGACCAGATCCCGCCTGACTTGCTCACCCACGAGGTCCTGCACGCGCGCAACCACGAGGGCGTCACACCCCTTCGTCACGCCCTGCGTCGCGGATTCGCCGGCCAGTTGCCCGACGCGTTCCGCCCCAAACCCGTCGGCACCATTCCGCCCTTCGCCGAAGCAGACGCCGCCGGTTCGTAAGGTCCCGATCGCAACCGAGGAGGGCCGTCCGTCGACGGCAGGATCCTCCCGGAGATTTCGCGAGGCCGGCGCCTCGCCGAAATCTGCTTCCCTCGCGCCGGACCACCGGTTTCACTGACGGTTTGTCCGTACCCACGGCTCTTTCCTCATGAACACCACCATCACCGCCATCACCGCCCGCGAGATCATCGACTCCCGCGGCAACCCCACTGTCGAAGTCGACGTCCGGCTCGCCGACGGCACCCTCGGCCGCGCTGCCGTGCCGTCCGGCGCCTCCACCGGCGAACACGAGGCCCTCGAACTGCGCGACGGCGCCGTCGCCGCCAAGTCCCTCCCGAAGGGCGTCAACGGCAAGGCCCGTTACCTCGGCAAGGGCGTGCTCGCCGCGGTGGGCAACGTGAAAGGCATCATTGCCCCGTCCCTCGTCGGCTTCGACGCCTGCGACCAGGTCGGCATCGATCGCGCCATGCTCAAGCTCGACGGCACCAAGACCAAGTCGAAGCTCGGCGCCAACGCCATCCTCGGCGTCTCCCTCGCCACCGCCCACGCCGCCGCCAACGCCCTCCGCCAGCCCCTCTACAAGTACCTCGGCGGCCCGAACGCCAAGGTCCTGCCCGTTCCCATGATGAACATCATGAACGGCGGCGCCCATTCCGACGCCCCCATCGACTTCCAGGAGTTCATGGTCCGCCCGGTCAACTTCGACTCCTTCGCCGAGGCCCTGCGCGCCGGCGCCGAGATCTTCCACGCCCTCAAGAAGGTGCTCAAGGCCAAGGGCCTCTCCACCGCGGTCGGCGACGAGGGCGGTTTCGCCCCCAACCTCGCCTCCACCACCGACGCCCTCGACGCCATCGCCGCCGCCGTCAAGGCCGCCGGCTACAAGCTCGGCAAGGACGTCATGCTCGCCCTCGACGTCGCCTCCTCCGAGTTCTACGACGCCAAGTCCGGCAAGTACGTCTTCAAGAAGTCCGACGGCCGCCAGTTCACGGGCGACGAATTCGTCGCCTACTACAAGGACCTCGTCGCCAAGTACCCGATCGACTCCATCGAGGACGGCTGCGCCGAGGGCGACTGGACGACCTGGAAGAAGCTCACCGACGCCATCGGCGACCAGGTGCAGCTCGTCGGCGACGACCTCTTCGTCACCAACGTGGAATTCCTGCGCAAGGGCATCGAGACCGGCACCGCCAACTCGATCCTCGTCAAGGTCAACCAGATCGGCTCCCTCACCGAGACCCTCGACGCCGTCGAGCTCGCGCACAAGAACCACTACACCGCCGTCATCTCCCACCGCTCGGGCGAGACGGAGGACGTCACCATCGCCGACATCGCCGTCGCCACCAACGCGGGCCAGATCAAGACCGGCTCCGCCAGCCGCACCGACCGCGTGGCCAAGTACAACCAGCTGCTCCGCATCGAGGAGGAACTCGGCGCCAGCGCCGTTTACGCCGGTCGCCTCTGAGCGCCGTCACCAGCGAGTGGATACCTTCCGGGGCGGGCCTGCGGGCCCGCCCTTTTCTTTTCCGCGCAATCCCGCTCAGCCGATCCCGAGGTTCCGCGCATGGAACCGCAGGGCCGCGCGGACGTGCAGGTCCCAGTAGTCCCAGTCGTGCGCCCCCGGATGCTCCCGGTACTCGAACGGAATCCCGGCCGTGCGCAGGCGCGCGGCAAAACCGCGGTTGTCCGACAACAGGTAATCTTCCGTGCCGCAATCGAGCGCGATCGCGGGCAGCCTCCCCGCCCGCTTCGCCTTCTTCGCCAGCGCCACGAGGTCGTTCGGTCCGCCGGCCGGTCGCGGGCCGAAGACGCGCGTCAGCTCCGCAACGAACTCCGGCGACCAGTCGCGGCGCTTCGCCATCGCCGTGAGCCCGCCTTTCTCGTCCCAGCCCACCGCCCCGGAGTGGCTGTGGATCGAGCAATACCGGTCCGCCAGACCAAGTCCGAGCCGCAGGGCCCCGTAGCCGCCCATCGAAAGCCCGCCGATGGCCCGGGCGGCGCGCGCCGCCTTCACGGGAAAGGTCCGCTCGATCAGCGCCGGCAGTTCCTCGCCGTGGTGACGGGCATAGGCCGGCCCCGCTGCGTTGTCCGTGTAGAACCCGCGGTAGCCGTCCGGCATCACCACGACGAGCGGCAGATCCTTCACGTAAACCTCGATGCGGCTGCGCCGCAGCCAGGTGGAGGCATCGTCGGAAAGTCCGTGCAGCAGATAGAGCACCGGGAACGGTCCCTGGCCGCCGTCAGGCAGGAGGACCTGCGTCGTGGTCATCTTCCCCAACACCGCGCTCTTCCAACTTAGGGTGCACAAGGCCATGGACCGAAGGTGGCAAAGGCCCCGGAACGCGCGAGGGCAAAACTACACGAGGTTCACCGGATCCACATCCAGGACCTGCACCACATCCTCCGGCCAGGCGAAGCCGGCCCGCAGCTTCTGCAGCTCCGCAACCACCGGCGTCACCTTGCCGGTGAAGTACCAGAGCTGGTACCGGTAATGGTCCTTGATCTTCTCGATGGGCGAGGGTGAAGGACCGCGCAGCTCGACCTTGTCGCCCAGCACCTGCTCGACCTGCTTCGCCCATTGCTCGGCGTAGAACTTGAGCTTCTCCGGATTGGGCCCGCGGAAGAGGTGGTGGATGAGGTGCCGGTAAGGCGGGTACTGGAACTTGTGGCGCATGGCCAGTTCGCTTTCGGCGAAGCCGAGATAATCGGCCTGACGCGAGAACTGGATCGCCTCCGCCTGGGGCGTGAAGGTCTGCACGACCACCTCGCCCGCCCGGTCGCCGCGCCCCGCCCGGCCGGCCACCTGCACGAGCAGCTGGAAGGTGCGCTCGTTGGCGCGGAAGTCGGGGATGTGCATCGAGATGTCGGCGTCGATCAACCCGACGAGCGTCACGTTGGGAAAATCGAGCCCCTTGCCGATCATCTGCGTGCCGATCAGGATGTCGATCCGCCCGGCCCGGAACTCCGCCAGCACTTCGCGGAACCGGTTCTTCCGCGCCATCGTATCCGTATCCATCCGCTCGATGCGGGCGCGCGGCACGATGCGGCGCACGGCCTCCTCCACGCGCTGCGTGCCGAGTCCCCGCCAGCGGATGTCGGGCGCCCCGCACTTCGGGCAGCGCGCCGGCGCCGGCCGTGCGTCGCCGCAGAGATGGCAGCGCAGGGTCTCGTCGGACCGGTGATAGGTCATCGTGATGCTGCAGTGCGCGCACTCCTCCACGTGCGCGCACTTCGTGCAGAGCATCGAGGAGGAATACCCGCGCCGGTTGATGAAGAGGATGGTCTGTTCGCGCCGCTCGAGGCGCGCGTGCATGGCGTCGGCGAGCTTGCGCGAGACGGCCGTCATGCCGCGCGAACGCATGACCTCGATGCGCATGTCCACGATGTCGATGAAGGGCAGCTTCCGCGCGTCGATCCGCTCGGTGAGCGTCAGCAGCCCGTAGCGGCCGGCGCGCGCGTTGGCGAAACTCTCCAGCGAGGGCGTCGCCGAGCCGAGCAGGGCGTGGGCCTGGTTGAGCTTGGCCCGCATCACGGCCACGTCGCGTCCGTGGTAGCGGGGCGTCTCGTCCTGCTTGTAGGCGGGCTCGTGTTCCTCGTCGACGACGATGAGCCTGAGATCCCGCACGGGCGCGAAGATCGCCGAGCGCGCCCCGACCACCACGCGCGCCTCTCCGGTCGCCAGCGCCAGCCAGCCGTCCATGCGCTCGCCTTCGCTGAGGTGACTGTGCCAGACCACGCAGCGGTGGCCGGGCGCGATCGCCTCGAGCCGGCTGCGCAGCCGCGCGACCGTCTGCGGGGTCAGGGCCACTTCGGGCACGAGAAAGATCACCCCGCCGCCCGCCTTCAGGGCGGTGTCGATCGCCCGGAGGTAGACCTCCGTCTTGCCCGAGCCCGTGACCCCATGCAGCAGCGTGACGCCGAACTTGTCCCCGGCCAGCGCCGCATCGAGGGCGTCCGTCGCGGCCTGCTGCTGCGCGTTGAGGGCGTGCGGCCGGCTCGCCACGAGTTCGCCGGCCGCCCAGTCGTCCGCGTAGGCCACACGCTCGATCCGCCGGACTTCCTCCCGCACCACCCCGCGTTTCACGAGGGCGGCCGCCGCCGGCGCCCCCACGCCAAGCCGCGTCAGCACGAGCGACTTCTTCTGCGGTTTGAACTGCTGGTCGAGAAACCGGTACAGTTTCGCCTGCGTCGGCGCCCGTTTCTCGAGCCGCGCCAGCTCCTCCGCCGGCAGCCTGGCCGCCACGGACAGGTATTTCTCCTGCTTGAGGCCGGCGGCGTTGCGCACCGCGGCGGGCAGCATCGTTTCGATGATGCCGTCGAGCGGGGCCGCGTAGTAAGTGGCCATCCAGCGCGCGAGCTTCAGCAGATCGGGCGGCAGGGCCGGGAAGGCGTAGACGACCTGGGCGAGGTTCTTCAGGCGCTCGACGGGGAAGTCCCGCGGCGCCCCGACCTCCCCGACAATGCCCAGATGCAGACGGTTCACGATCGGGATGCGGACGAGCGATCCCACCCCCACGGTCGCCCGCATGGCCTCGGGCACCTTGTAGTGCAGCAGCTTGTCGAACCCGGCGAGGGGATGGACTCCAACCGTCATCGGCGTGGTGATGACGTCCGCCGCACGCCCGCGCAAGCCCGCCGCCGTCGCCCGGTCCGGCCACGAACGGATTGACAGGCCGGGATGCCGATTCGACATTGCCCCCGTGAGCAACGACGCGGCGCGCGAGAAATTCAAACATCACCTTTCCAGCAAGGGCCTGCGTGTCACCAACCAGCGTCTCGCGATCTTCGACGCCGCTTTCGCCCAAAAAGAGCACTTCACGGCCGAGGAACTGCTGGACCACGCCCGCGCCATCGACGACTCGGTTTCCCGCGCCACGGTCTATCGCACCCTGCCCATCATGACCGAAAGCGCCCTGCTGCGCGAGGTCGACATCGGCAAGAACCTGAAGTACTACACCCCCAACCCGGACAACAACGCCCAGGTCGCCCAGGTGATTTGCCTCGATTGCGAGAAGATTTTCGAGATCAGCGCGCCGTTTATGGAATGGTACGGAAACTCCGTCTCATCCAAACTGGGACTCACGCCGGTCTCCCAGCGCCTCCAGGTCAGCGCCCACTGCATCGCGCTGCGCCAGACCGGCACCTGCAAGCACCGCACCTGACCATGGGACGAAAGGAAGATCCCGCCTTCGAGATCGCTTTCTTCGAGTCCGTCCTGCGCCGCTCCCCGAGGTACAGCGACGTGATCGAGATTCTGGGTGGTCTCTACACGAAGACCGGCCGCGTTGCCGACGGCCTGCGCATGGACCGCCGCCTGGTCAAGCTTCAGCCCGAAAACGCCACGGCGCACTACAACCTGGCCTGCAGTCTGGCGCTTTCGAAGCGCCGCACCGACGCCCTGCGCTCGCTTCGCCGCGCCATCGACCTCGGCTACAAGGACTACGACTGGATGTCGCAGGATCCCGACCTCGAGAGCCTGCAGAAATCCCGCGAGTTTCACGACCTGCTCAAGCGCCTCCAGCCCAAGAGCTGACCGCGACGCTTCCTCCGCCCGGCACACGTCCCGTGCCCGACCGGCCCATCACCCGCCACCGGCGAGCTTGGACGTCCTGCATTGGTCGTTGAACATTCGTCCTTGGTCATTTCCTTGTCTGGTATGCCCGTCCTCGACTACGAACCAGTCGTCCTTCCGCCCCGCCGCGAGGCGGCCCCGCTGACTCCGATCCAGGAGGAGATCCTCGCGCTCAAACGCGAGCGCAACGCCGTCATTCTCGCCCACAACTACCAGATCGAGGCCATCCAGCAGGTCGCGGACTACGTCGGCGACTCCCTCGGGCTCTCCTACCAGGCCCAGGCGGCCAAGGCAGATGTCATCCTCTTCTGCGGCGTCCACTTCATGGCGGAGACGGCCAAGATCGTGAACCCGGGCCGCACCGTGCTCCTGCCCGACCTCAACGCCGGCTGCTCGCTCTCCGACTCCTGCCCCGCCGACCGGCTCGCCGCCTACAAGGCCGCTCATCCGAATCTCTACGTCGTCGCCTACATCAATTGCTCCGCCGCCGTGAAGGCGTTGAGCGACGTCATCTGCACCAGCGGCAACGCCCAGAAGATCGTGCAACGCGTACCGGCCGACCGGGAGATTCTCTTCGTGCCCGACCAGAACCTGGGCCAATGGGTCTCGCAGCGCACCGGCCGCCCCATGCAGCTCTGGCCCGGCTCCTGTTACGCCCACGTGCTCTTCACCGTGCAGGCGCTGGAAAAGGTCCGCCAGAAATTCCCCGGCGCACCCGTCGTCGCCCACCCGGAATGCGTGCAGGCCGTGCGCGACCTCGCGGACGAAGTCTGCAGCACCGAGTTGATGGTGAAGTTCGCCAAGGAGAATCCCGCCAACACGATCATCGTCGTCACCGAGAGTGGCATGCTGCACCGCCTGCGCCGCGAGGTTCCCACCAAGACCTTCGTCGCCGGCCCCACCGACACCTGCGCCTGCAACGATTGCCGGTTCATGAAGATGAACACGATCGAGAAGGTGCGCGACGCCTTGAAGAACATGGCACCCGTCATCGAGATCCCCGAGGCCACCCGCGCCGCCGCCCTCGTGCCCATCCAGCGCATGCTCGACTGGAGCCGCTGACCGCACGACGCGGACAGGCAGGCAAAAACCGAACGTCGAGACCGCCGCGCCCCAACCCGCCGCGTGCGGGCACGCGGCCCACAACCTGTTGGCCCGGTCCCCCGACCGGGCGCCGGATCGATTCGTTCCGCCTACCTCGACCCTACCGTGACAACCGCCTCGGTGGCGTGGCCGGCCCAGAAGGCGTCGAGCCGTTTCGCGTCGGGCTCGCCGTCCATCGCCACGAAACGATACCGGGCCACGTAGGGCTTGCCGGGCTCGATGCTCCAGTCTCCGCCCTGAGACGGCGACAAGCAGAAAAAGGGCTCGGCCTCGCCCACGCGCACCGGTTGCGGCGACCGGAAATTGCCGGGATGATCCATCATCGCGAGCCCCGCCCAGGCCCCGTCCACCGGCCCGCCCAGATGCAGCCAGCGCACCTTCTGCGTGTGGGCCTTGACGCGATCGGTCTCGCCTTCCGAGGTCAGCACCTTCGGCAGGTCGCGTCCCAGCCACGCGCTGTTCCCCCGGTAACCCATGCCTCCGTAGCGATACTCGGGCAGGATCAAGGGATCGTTCGTGCCGCAGACCTGGGTGATCAGCAGGTCGACGATCGTCGCATCCGCCAACGGATATGTCCGGACCGTCCAAAACTCGTGCAACGCCGGCACGGGCCGGTCACCCGAACGATCGACAAACGTGTGTCGCGCCGTGAAGCCGCCATGCACCGGCCCGCCCCACGTGGCGTCGAGTCCGGCGAACTCCACCCCGCCCGTCTTCGCGTGCACGTTCCAAAAGTCCGGCTTGCGTCCCTGCAACCGCGTGTTCGTCCACGCCGACCAGAGACCGTGATGGTGTTCGCGCCGCGGATGGTAATCGCCGGTGACCAGGCGGCCGGACGGCGTCAGCACAGGGTGAAGGTAGCCGGCCCGCTTGTAGTGTTCCGCGATGTCCGCACGCGGCAGCACGTCCTTGTCCATTCGATAGGCAAAAGCCAGGCGCCCCGCTGCGCGCAGCTGCAAATCCCCACCGGCTTCTCCGGCTTCGACCCCGTCCGCGACTGCTTCCGGGCCCTCGGTCAGCGTAAAGACCAGCGCTTCACCCGCACGCTGGGAGCTAATCAGGAAGGTCACACGCCCGTCGCCTTCGTGCTGCAGCGGCCACCGCGTACCGTCCGCCGCCACCAGCACCGGACGCGCGGGCGAGCCTTCGGGCAGGGTGAACGACGCCAGCTGGGCGGCGCGTTCCTCCGCAGGCGCGGCGACGGTGATGCGTGGGCCGTTCGCCCAGGCAGGCGAGGCGGCGAAAGCGACTGGCAGGGCGGCGAACAACAGGCGCAGAGGGACGTTCATGAGGGCTGGTGCCCACCACCGAAACCGATGCCGCCGTCGGCGGCAATGCCGGAGCGCCCGACGCTCGCGGGACAGTTCGCGGTGAGCGGACGACGGTGAAAACTCAATCCGTCCGATCCGTCCGATCCGACCGATCCCACGAGAACGACGCGCCGGCCGGCAACCTCCGGGTTGACTCAGCCGCCGGCCTTCCAAGGCTGACGGGCTCCTTCCACAACCCCTCCCATCATCATGAGTACACACGGATTCGGAACGAAAGCCCTTCACGCCGGCCAGACGCCTGACCCCACGACCGGTTCGCGCGCGGTGCCGATCTACCAGACGACCAGCTACGTGTTCCGCGACACGGAGCACGCCGCGAATCTCTTCGCGCTGAAGGAGCTGGGCAACATCTACACGCGTATCATGAATCCCACGACGGACGTCCTCGAGCAGCGCCTGGCCGCGCTCGAGGGCGGCTCCGGAGCCCTCGCCCATTCCTCGGGCCAGGCCGCGATCACCGACGCCATCCTCAACATTGCCGGCGCCGGCGACCACCTCGTCTCCGTCTCCCAGCTCTACGGCGGCACCTACAACCTCTTCCACCACACCCTGCCCAAGCTCGGCATCGAGGTGTCCTTCGTCGACGCGCAGGATCCCGATGCCTTCAAGCGCGCCCTCAAGCCCAATACCAAGGCCTTCTACGGCGAGGGTCTCGGCAATCCGGCGCTGAACATCTTCCCCTTCGAGGAGGTCGCGAAGATCGCCAAGGAGGCCGGCGTGCCCCTGATCATCGACAACACCTGCCTCACGCCGTACCTCAACCGCCCGTTCGAATGGGGCGCCAACGTCGTGGTGCACTCGACGACGAAGTACATCGGCGGCCACGGCGTCTCGATCGGAGGCATCGTCGTCGACGGCGGCAACTTCGACTGGGGCAACGGCCGCTTCCCCGGCTTCACGCAGCCCGACGCGAGCTACCACGGTCTCGTGCACTGGGACGCCTTCAAGAGCTTCCCGCCCGCCGGAGGCGCCAACGTCGCCTACATCCTGAAGATGCGCCTGCAACTGCTCCGCGACATCGGCGCGTGCATTTCGCCGTTCAACGCCTGGACGGGCCTGCAGGGGGTCGAGACGCTCCACCTGCGCATGGACCGCATCTGCGCCAACGCCATCGCCCTCGCGGAATTCCTATCCGCCCACCCGAAGGTCACCTGGGTCAACTACCCCGGTCTCAAGTCCAGCCCCAACCACGCCGTCGCGAAGAAGTATCTGAAAAATGGATTCGGCGGTCTGCTCGGTTTCGGTGTCAAGGGCGGCTACGAGGCCGGCCGCAAGCTGATCGAAGGCCTGAAACTCTTCTCGCACCTCGCCAACATTGGCGACGCGAAGTCCCTCGCGATCCACCCGGCGAGCACGACGCACAGCCAGCTCACCGCCGACGAGCAGGCGACGACGGGAGTCTCCGCCGACTACGTCCGCCTCTCCGCCGGCATCGAGGACCTCGCCGACCTCCAGGCCGACCTGGAACAGGCGCTGGCGAAGTTGTAAGACACGCCAGGACCAGCCGCGAAAACAGCCGGCGCCCTTCACGGGCGCCGGCTTTTTCGTTCCGCGACTACAAATCGACCAACAGGATCCAGCCACAAAGAGGCTCAAGATGCACAAAAGCCCGGAAATCCCGACGCAGCTTTTGCGGTGAAACTTGCGCCCGTTTCACCAGCCCGGACCTCGCGTTTCGCAAGGATTGCGTAGGAGCGGCTTTATGCCGCGATGGCAGGCGGTCGGCATTCATCGCGGCGTAAAGCCGCTCCTACCACCCACACCTTTCATCCGGTGAGAAGATGGGCTAGATATGGATGGCCTCGCCCAACGAGGCCGCCGCCGCCTCCATCACCGCCTCGCTCAGGGTCGGGTGGGCGTGGATGGTCTGGTGGATCTCCTCGACGGTGGCTTCGAGTTCGATCGCGAGTCCGTACTCGGCGATCAGTTCCGTCGCCTCGGAGCCGATGATGTGGGCGCCGTAGATCTCGCCGGTCTTCGCATCGGCGATGACCTTGACGAAGCCTTCGGACTCTGCCGAAGCCACGGCCTTGCCGGAGGCGGTGAAGGGGAACTTGCCGACCTTGTAGTCGAGTTTCTTTTCCTTCGCGGCCTTCTCGGTGAGTCCGGTGCTCGAGACCTGCGGCTGACAGTACGTGCAACCGGGGAACGTGCGCACGCGGCGGGGCTTGCCGTGGCCGAACATGCCGTTGACCGCGTTGACCGCCTCGAAGGTCGCCACATGCGCAAGCCACGGCGGCCCGATGATGTCGCCGGCGGCGTAGATCCCCTTCACGTTGGTCTGGTAGTCGTCGCCTACCTTCAGGTAGTTGCGGTCAAGTTCCAGCTTCACGTTCGGCGCGAGCACGCCGTCGAGGTTGGCCACGACGCCGATCGCGGAGAGCAGCACCTCCGCCTCGACCTCCTGCTTGCTGTCGCCGGAGATAAGGTCGACCTTCACCGAATCCTTCCCGACGCGGAAGTTTTCGCACTTCGTGTTCGTGTGGATCGCGATGCCCTGCTTCTCGAACGAGCGATGCAGCGTCTTGGCCACCTCTTCATCCTCGACCGGGAGGATCTGCGGGAGCATCTCCACGAGGGTCACCTTCGAGCCGAAGGCATTGTAGAAATAAGCGAACTCCACACCGATCGCACCGGCGCCGACGATGACGATGGACTTCGGAAGGGTCTTGTTCGCGAGCGCCTCGCGCGAAGTCATCACGCGTACGCCGTCGGTCTCGAGGCCCGGGATCTTGCGCATGCGGCAGCCCGTCGCGACGAGGATGTTCTTCGTCTTGAGAAACTTTCCCTTGTGCTCGCCTTCGACGATCGAAACGAGGCCGGGCGCGCTGACCTGCGCCTTGCCCACGAAGTAGTCGACCTTGTTCTTTTTGAAAAGGAACTCGACGCCCTTGGCCATCTGTGCCGCGACGCCGCGCGAGCGCTCCATGACCTTCGCAAAGTCGAACGAGACATCCTTCGCGGAGATCCCGTAGGCGTCGGCCTTCTTGATCTTCTGAAAGAGCTCCGCGCTCTTCAACAGGGCCTTGGTCGGGATGCAGCCCCAGTTCAGACACGTGCCGCCCGCGCGCTCCAGTTCGATGCAGGCAACTTTCTTGCCAAGCTGCCCGGCGCGAATGGCGCCCGCATAGCCCGCGGGTCCGCCGCCGATGACGATCAGGTCGTAGTCTGTGGATTCAGCCATGGTAAAAAGGGTTTGGCCCGGAGGGTCGCCCCACCTGCACCCCCGGTCAAATCGGAATTTGCCGGCGGACCGCCGTGAGAGCGCATCTGGGCACCGCGAGAGCCCGGCGCCGTACCCAGACACGACCTATATGTCGATCGCGTCCCCGCGCCGCGGCCGCCGACGGCCTGAACCGCCTCCCGGCGGACGACCCATCAGGCTGCTCAACGCCAGATTCGTGACACTGACAATGAGCGAACCGCCCAGCGCGGACCAGAAGCTTTCCACGGTGAAGCCCTCGACCAGGCGCCCGACCAGCATGAAAAGGAAGGCATTGATCAACACCACCCCCACGCCCAACGTCAGCAGAATGAAGGGCAGCGTGAAAAACACGAGCAGCGGCTTGAGGATCGCGTTGAAGAGGCTCAGCAGCAGCACGACGACGATCAGCGTCGGCATGTCGTCGCAACGGATCCCCGGCACGAGTTTCGTCGCCAGCGTCACACCGAGGGCGAGCACGCTCCAGCGGACGATCAGTTGCATGAACGGATGATTCATCGGCGGGCTCCACTCTCCCTCCCTCCCCGGCCCGGGCAATGAAAATCCTTGTCGTCCAGGACCACCTGCGCAGCGGCGGCACCGAGCGCCAGTCGCTCCTGCTGACGCGCGCCTTCCGCGACGCCGGTCACCAGCCGCGCCTGCTCACCTTCCGCCCCGGCGGCACCCTCGCGGCGCAGGCCGCCGATCTTCCGTGGGTGTGCCTGCAACCGTTCGACACGGGGCTCGACTGGTTTGCGCCCGAACTGCGCCGCGCCGTCCGCCGCTTCGATCCCGACGTCACGCTCTGCATGGGCCGCATGGCCAACTGCTACGGCGCCTCGATCCAGTCCGCGCAACGCCGCGCCCCGGTCGTCGCCACCTTGCGCACAGGCAAGCCCCTGCCCTGGTTCTTCCGCCGATCCCTGCGCCGCGTCGCCCACATCGTCGCCAACAGCGAGGATGCGCGACGCACCTTGGTGGAACGCTATCGCGTCGCGCCGGACCGCATCGATGTCATCCACAACTCCCTCGTCTTCGCCGAGGCGCCCCCGCCCGCCGCCGAGGCCGCCGCCTTGCGCGCCTCCCTCGGCGCCGACGACGGCACCTGTGTGCTCGTTTCGGTCGCCATGTTTCGTCCGGAGAAACGCCAGCGCGAACTCATCGCCACGGTCGCCGGCCTGCCGGCCGATCTGCGCTGGCAACTCTGGCTCGCAGGCGACGGCCCGGCCCTCGAGGGCTGCCGGCGTTTCGTCGAGCGCAACCGGTTGGGCGACCGCGTGAAGTTCCTCGGGCTCCGCCGCGACCCCGCCCCGCTCTACGCCGCCGCCGACGTCGCCGTGCACGCGTCGGTCAGCGAAGCGCTCTCGAACTTTCTCATCGAGGCGCAGTTCCACGGCCTGCCCGCCGTCGCCTTCGAGGCGCAGGGCATCGGCGAATGTTTCCTGCCCGGCGACACCGGCGAAGTCATCGCCCGCGGCGACCGCGAGGCCTTCCGCGCCGCCGTCCTGCGCTTCGCGCGCGACGAGCCGGCGGCGCGCGCCGCCCGCGCCGACCGTGCACGGGCCTTCGCCCGCGACCGCTTCGACCCCATCCGCCAGGCGCGCGCCTACCTCGACCTGTTCTCCCGTCTCACCGGCCCGACCCCGTCCGCCCCATGACCAACAAGCAGCGACTCGACCTCATCGAGAAATACATCCGCGAGCACAAGTACGCCGACCTGCGCACGCTGGGCGCGCGCTTCAACATCTCGCTTTCGACCGTGCGGCGCGCCCTCGACGAACTCGAGGCCAAGGGCGTGCTCCGCCGCCACCACGGCGGCGCCTCGCGCATCGAAAACGACGACCTCGAAAAGGAGTACGACTTCATCTCGCGCGACCAGCGCCACGCCGAGGAAAAGTACGCCATCGCCCGTCTCATCGCCGACCAGATCCAGCCCGGCATGACGGTCATCCTCGACGGCGGCACCTCCACGTATGCGGTCGCCCGCCTGCTCGTGGGCAAGCGGCTGCAGGTCATCACCAATTCGCTGCCCATCGCCGGACTCTACACGGAAATCGGCTCGCTCGAGACGATCGTCACCGGCGGCAGCATCTACAACCGCCTGGGTGTGCTCGTGGGCCCGCTCTGCGAACAGTCGCTCGACCAGATCCACGCCGACCTCGCCATCCTCGGCGGCGCGGGCATCACCGAGGCCGGCGTGTGGAACCACAACGCCCTCATCGTCGCCGTGCAGCGCAAGATGATCGCCGCGGCCGAACGCACCATCTTCGCCCTCGACCGCTCCAAGTTCGGCCGCAAGGCCCTGAGCCTCACGACGCCCTTCAACCCGCGCCACACCATCGTCACCGATCACGCCCCCGGCGACAGCGTGGCCAGCGCCATCCGCAGCGCCGGCGCCCACCTCACCCTCGTGCCGAAGGCCGGCCGCTAAGGCGCGCAAGGCGCGCCGGTTTAAGAGGAAAGTTGAAGTTTAAGGGGGAGAATCTCATCGAACCGCGCCGATGAGGAAAGCGGTGGCACCATGTAGCCGCCCATGTCCTCATGGGCGCGGTTGGAGAGTCCGCTAATCTTTCTCTTTCTCGTAATCGTTCTCGTTCTCGTTCTCTCGGTGGCCCTGCAGTCGGATCGTCCTTCGTGTCTTCGTGTCTTGGTGGTTCAATCCTTCCGAACCCTTTTTCACCACAAAGACACAAAGGCACAAAGGTTCCAAACCACAGATGCGATGTGACTACATCAGCACGCGGCCTGCAGCTGTTGGCCCGGCCCCCTGACCGGGCGGGCCTGGCGAAATGCTCCGCGACGCGGAGCCGCTGACGACGTTCGACATGCGACCTTCGACGCGGGACACCAGCCTAACCCCGCCGCGGGGCGAGCGACTGGATTCCCGCCTTCAAATAACCCAGGGCAAACGCCATGCCCGCGTGCCAGGGCGCCGTGCAGCTCATCTGCGGGGCGTGGTCGGGGACGATCACGCCGTCGAACCCGTTGCGCTCGAGGAGCGCCAGCACGCGCAGCACGTCCACCTCGCCGTCGTCGATGAAGGTCTCCTTGTAGTGCGGCACCTTGTCGCGGACGTTTCGCAGGTGCACGTAGCCGATACGACCCTGGCGGCTGTAGCGATCGACGGCGTCGTAGACATCGCCTTCGGTCATCTCCGCGAGCGAGCCGACGCAAAACTCAAGCTGGTTCGCCGGACTGGGATTGAGATCGACGACCTTCTGGTAGTGTTGAGGTTGATACACGAGGCGCGGCTGTCCGCGGATCGTCGGCATGGGCGGGTCGTCCGGATGCAGGGCGAGGCGCACACCGGCCGCCTCCGCCACCGGCAGCACCTCGGCCAGGAAGCGTTCGAGCCGCGACCAGAGTTCCTCCGGCGTGGCCGGCGGAACCGCCTCGACGGGTTTCGCGGGCGCCGCGGGATCGACGACCATGTTCCACACCATTCCCTTCGGCATCGGCTGGTCGTACGCCCCCTCCATGCCCACGGAGGGCGCGCCGCCGCGGGCGTAGGTGCCCTTCGTGCGGCCCGCGACGCCCGCGATGGAAAAGTTGTAGCCCATGATGGGGATGCCCGCCTCGCCCAGACGGCGCAGCAGGGTCTTCACGTTCTCCACGTGCTGCGCGCGGCGCGGACCGTCCAGCAGGATGTCGCCCCAGTGGGCGGGATCGAAGTTCTCGATGGCCTCGAGCGTCAGCCCGGCCGCCTCGACATTGCGGCGCAGCGTCACGAGTTCGTCGAGCGTCCACAGCTTCTCCGGATCGCCCGCCAGGCCCCAGCCCCAGTCGGTGCCGAGCGGTTGATCGTCCGAGGCGGAGTGGCCCGCGCCGCCGCGGAAATAGTCCACGAGGTGCGCGACGAGGTGCGTGGCCCCCGCCTGCTTCGCGAACGCGAAGTTCTCCGGCGTGAGCATGTGCTTGTAGAGGCCAAGACCAAGTTTCATGGCAGTCGCACAGGGACGACGGTGCGCGCCTCGCCAGCCGTCAAGCTGAAGCGCGCCTCCACACGGCGCCCTTCGTGCTCAACCGTCACCACGTAGTCGCCGTGATAACCGCGCCCGCCGACCTTGCCGGTCGAACCGACCGCGCCCTGCAGGCGGGTGCGCCACTGCTTGAGCACGAGGTTGCGGTAGGCCACCGCATTGGGCTTCTCCGACCAGTCGTGACGGAAGAGCGCCGCGCGCGGACGCCAGTGCCGGCCGGCCCAGAAGCCCCAGTGCTGCACGCCGACGACGGAGGGATGACTGTAGGCGAGGATGAGAAAGTCGCGCGTGTAGTCCGCCTGCAGTTCCTCGTCCTCGGTGTCGATGTCGAATTCCGTGATCCGGATCGGCAGCCCGAGCGTCGCGTACGCATCGAGCGTCGCGAGCACGCGTTCGGGGGGATTCGGTTGTCCGCCGATGTGTCCCTGCAGACCGAGGCCGGTCAACGGCGCGCCCTTCTCCAGCAGGTATTTCGCCGTGCGGAAAAAGTGCTCGCAGTGCCCCTTGTCGGCCACGAGGTCGTGGTTCGCATAGTCGTTGAGGTACAGGCCGCCGTCGGGCAGGCCGGCGCGCGCCGCCTTGAACCAGTCGACCATGATCTCGGGGCCGAAGAGCGCCATGAGGTCCTTGTTGTCGTAGGGCTCGTTCAACACATCCCATTCCTCGAGCAGCCCGCGCGTCGCCCCGAGAATGTCGGCAATGTGCGCGAGCACGCGCGGCGGGATCTGCTCCTTCTTTCCGTCGCGGTAGAGTTTACCGATGCTCGGCGGCAGGTTGCGCCAGCCGGGCCAGACCAGCACGTGGCCGCGCGCGGGTATGTTTCGCTCCTTCAACCAGCGCAGTCCGGCCAGGGTGCGTTCCTGCGGGAAGGCACGATCCCACTCGCCCGCCCAGGCCGGCCACTTCAAGTCGTTCTCGGGACCGGCCGCATTGAACCAGGTGGTCAACACCTCCTGGTAACGGCGGTTGTCCGGCGTGTCCTCGACAAGGCGTTCCAGCGCGACGGCCGTGCCGAACTGAAACGCACTGTTGACCTGCTCGACCCGCACCGTCGCGCCGCGCGCCGGCTGGCCGTCCGCCGTCGTCAGCTCGATCATGAAATCCGACATCCGGATCTGCCCGATGCGGGCCAGCGCCGCCTGCCGCCAGGCCGCGTCCGCCTCGCGTCCGACATAGCTGAACCGCGTCTTCGGCAGATCGCCCACGGCCACCTGTTTCCCGTAGTGCAGCACTTCGACGCCGCCGACTTCGATCGTCTGCCGCTTGAACCCGAAACCCAGCGCAATCTCCGTCTCGCCCGCCCGATGGCTGCCGTTGAACGAAAAGGGCAACACATACTCCTGCCACTCGCGTCCGACCGAGACCGTGGTGTCGAGGCTCTTGTCATAGTCAGGCGAGGCCTTCTGCACGGCCACGCGCATCAGGCCCTGCCCGGTCTCGTCCGCCGCCTCGAGCGCGCGGACGAAGAGCCTCACCACTCCCGTATCCCCGCTGCGCACCGCCGCCTGCAACGGGCTGCGCACTTCGGCAGCCCAGGCCGGGCTGAGGTCACGCTTCGTCTCCACGCGCCAGGCACGCGCAAAGCCAGGGCCTTCCACGCGCACCGGTCCGGCCGCGACCGCATCACCCTGGCCTTGCTGGGTCGTCAGGCGAAATTCCACCGACGCAGGCGGTGCGATCAGGGACGCGCCGCCGTCCGGCAGGGCGGTCCGGGCATGAACACAAGCTGCGGCGCACACGGCCGCAAGCGCAACGAGGCTGCGAAGAAGGTGGTTCATGGCGAAGCGGGGTCGATCGCGCGCCGGAAGGGGGCACCGGCATTGTGACGCAAATCAAGCATGATCGCCACGCGCCGCGTCGCAAAGGGCCGCCCGGTCTAATTATTGCCCAAATCGCGGTTGGCGAAATCGCCGTTTGCGCATCCACTGAAGACTGCCTTGTCCACGCCCTCGCCCCACCGCCCCATCCGGTTCCGCCGATTCCGCGCCGCCTCCTTCCTGCCTGCCGGCCTCGCCCTCGCCGCCTTGCTTGCAGGTTGCGCCCCGGAGGAACGGCCCGTCCCGCGCCAGACAGGCCCGGTCGAGGACCTCGCCCGCTTCCACCCGGTCACGATCGGCCGCGCGCCCGACCAACCGCCGTGGATCGCCCATCTCATCGCCGTCGACCTGGATCGCGACGGACTCATGGACATCGTCTTCTGCGAGGCGCGCGACAACACCATCGGCTGGCTCCGCCAGGAATCCCCGGGGGTCTTCACCGAGCGGCGTCTCGCGGAAAAGATGAGCGCACCCGTCCACGTCGAGGCCGCCGACATGGATGGCGACGGCGACCTCGACCTCATCGTCGCCTCCATGGGCGTGGTCTTCCCCAACAACGACCGGATCGGGACGGTGTTCATCCTCGAAAACGACGGACGGCAGAACTTCACGCCACGCGTCGTGCTGGAGAACACCTCGCGCGTCACCGACGCCCGCGCCGCCGATCTCAACGGCGACGGACGCATGGACCTCGTGTTGGGACAATTTGGATACGACCAGGGCGAGATCGCCTGGCTCGAACGCACCGGCCCGTGGACTTTCCGGCGCCACGTGCTGCTCGAGTTGTCCGGCGCCATCAACGTGGGCGTGGCCGACTTCAACGCCGACGGCCTGCCCGACATCGCCGCCCTCATCTCCCAGCAGTGGGAGGAGGTTCACGTTTTCCTCAACCAAGGCGCGGGACGCTTCGCCGGCTCGCGGATCTGGGGATCCACCAACGAGGACTACGGCAGCAGCGGCATGGTGGTATGCGACCTGAATGGCGACGGCCGGCCCGACCTCCTGCACACCAACGGCGACGGCTTCGGCCCCGCCGCCACGCCCGGACCGCGGCCCTGGCACGGCGTGCAGTGGCAGGAGAATCTGGGCCAGGGACGTTTTCGTCACCATCGCATCGGCGACCTGCCGGGCGCCTACAGTCCCGTCGCCGTCGATCTCGACAACGACGGGGCCATGGACGTCGTGGCCGTCGCCGCCTATGCGGACTGGAACAACGCCAACCGCGAGGTCGTCTCGCTCATGTGGTTCCGCAACGACGGCCGCCAGAACTTCGAGCCGCGCATCCTCGCCCGCCAGCCCAAGGACCTCATCACCCTCGCCGCAGCCGATCTCGATGGCAGCGGCCGTGTGTCCCTCGTCACCGGCGGCTTCTACATCTATCCGCCGTACGACGCCCTGAGCCGCATCACTTGGTGGCGACCGACCGACCAACCATGAAACCCGCCCCGCGCCTTTTTCTCCTCCTGGGTGCCGTCCTCGTCCTTGGCGCTGCCGGATTCTGGGCGCATCAGGCGCGCGAGGAACACCGCCTTGTCGCCGCCGTTCTGCCCCTCCCGCCCGACCTCGCCTCCTCCCCGCCCGTGCACCGCGACGCCGTCCGCGCGGCCGACGCCCGCGCGCGCACCTTCGGCCAGGCCGCCCAGGGCCTCCGGGACCTGGCCGCACTCTACCATGCCAACGGCCGCTTCCCCGAAGCGCTTGCCTGCTACGCGGGGCTCCGCCAGCTCGAACCCGACGAACCGCGCTGGCACCACCTGCCGGCGACGCTGCTGGCCGGTTACGGAAGCGCCGACGAGGCGATCGCACTCTGGGAACGCACCTTGCAACTCGCGCCGGACTACCTGCCGGCCCGTCTGCGCCTGGGCGACATCCTGCTGAAGGTCGACCGCGACGCCGAGGCCGCCGCCGCCTACGAGGCCGCCCTCCGCCTCGCGCCCGACGATCCATACGCACGCCTCGGCCTCGCCCGGCTCGACTTCGAAGCCGGCCGGCTCGACGAGGCCCGCCGCCGGCTGGAAGCCGTGGTCCACTCCACCCAGGGCAACCTGGGCTACGATCTCATCGTGACGCTCTACGAACGCCTTGGCCTGAACGACCGCGCCCTCGCCCTGCGGGCCGGGGCCAAGGCTTCCGGCGCCCATCGCGATCCGCCGGATCCCTGGGCCGACGCCTTGCTCGCCGTCTGCCACGACCCGTTCCGCCTCGCGCTCGCCGCCGGCACGATCGCCCGCGACGGCCGTCCGGGCGAAGCCATGGCTCTCCTGCGGCGCGCCATCGAACTCGCCCCGAACGATGTCGCCGTGCGCTTCCAGCTCGCCCTGCTCGCGCGCGAGCAGAACGACATCGCCACCGCCCGCGAGCAGCTCCACCAGTGCACCGCTCTCGCCCCGGACTTTGCCGACGGCTGGTACCACCTGAGCGCCCTGCAACACGCGCTCGGCGAACGCACCGCGGCCGAACGCACCCTCGCGGAGGGTTTGCGCCGCTGTCCGGACTCGCCCGGACTCCACCTGCTCCACGCCCAGCGTCTGCGCGACGCCAATCGTATCGGCGAAGCCATTACGGCGTTTCAGACTTCGATCCGCCTCCGTCCCAACGAACCCGAGGCCTACCTCGAACTGGGCAACCTGCTCATCCGCCTCGGCCGCGAGGAGGAGGCCGTGCGCAACTACCGCCGCGCGTGGGAGGTCGAACCCGGCAATCCCGCCGCCCTCAGCCTGCTCACGTTCAACGCCATCACCTCGGGCGACGAGACCGAAGCCCGCCGCTGGATGACCCAGGTCGCCCTCCAGCCCCGCCTTCCCCGCCCGCAGGCCGAGGCACTCCGCGCCGCCTTCCGCGAGAAATTCGGCCGCGATCCGTAAGCGCCGGGGTCGGCTCTCTCTGGATGTAGCCACGGATGTCCCCATCCGTGCGGGCACGCCTCCCGTCCGCCACCAAACCGCGCCCATGGGGACATGGGCGGCTACATCTCCTCATCCGGGCCCGCTTCGACTTTCACCCGCTCATCGGGCACAACCTGAGCCACTGCACGACCCATGCGGCTTTTTCCTTTCGGCCCGGTCACCCGCCCGGGCGGCTTTGACGCGATCGCCGCATGCAACCTTCCGACCGGGCGCGCTTACCACGGCGGACGTCCTTCGGTCACGCCCGGCCAGTCGTCCGTGCGGAAAGGCGCGGCGGGGAGCCCGGCTCCGTTGAAGAGCGTCGCCCGCGGATTCGCCTGCCAGGCGTAACGCACGGCCACCGGCTCGGCGACGTCCGGCGACGACACCACGACACTGTCCCCTTCAAGGCGCGCCTCGGCCCACACCCAGCGCCGGTCGGCGCCGGCGAGGGCAAACTCGCCCGGAGGCCCGCCGCGCGCGACCAGCCCGCCGTGCGTATGATCGAATTGAATACGGATGGCCCGCCCTTCCCGGCGGTGATCCCGGTAGACCGGACCGTGCGCCACGAGGTCGCGGCCATGGTATCCGGCCAGCGCCAGCAGGGCGAGGCGCTCTCCCACCGGGCGCTTGTCGCGGGGATGAATGTCGTCCGGATCGCCGGTGTCGATCGTGACCGCAAGCTCCGCGTTGGGCACGGTGTCCGCCGTCAGCGCCTGCGCCTCGCGAAGCTCCGCCCAGTCGTCCGTCCCGGGCTGCGCCCGGCGTGACTGAAACGCGGGCAGGCTCACGATATAAAAGGGGAAGTCGCCCTGCCCGAAGACGCGCCGCCAGTCGGCGATCATCGCCGGCAACAGCGTGCGGTACTGATGCGCCCGGCTCGCGTTGGCTTCGCCCTGGTACCAAAGCGCCCCCGCGAGCGCTAGCGGCGCGACGGGCGCAATCATGCCCTGGTACAGCACGGAGGGCATGATGGGATAGTTCTCGAAACCGAGGGGCAGCGGGTGCGGCGGAGCGGCGTTGACGCTCACCTTCGCCTTCCATTCGCCCGCCAGCGGGATGACCGTGCCGTCCCCGAGCGTGAGTGAAATTACGTCGGCGTCGCTCGCAAAGGCGTTCTGCGACTTGAGCTTGAAGATGCGCAGGGCGAAGGCGTTGCGCCCGGGCTTGAGCGCTTCCGCCGGAACCCGGTACTTGCGCGGATTCTCCACCCAGGAACTCGCCCCGACCCAGCGCCCGTTGATGTATGCCGTATCCATTTTCTCGACCACTCCGAGGGAGAGGGTCGCCTCGCCGGCCGGCAGCGGATCCGGCAGGGCGAGCTCGCGCCGGAACCAGACGACCGCCGGCACCTCGGCCAGGCCGAGTTCGGCAAACGCCGTCTGCAGGGAGACGCGCCTCCAGTCGGCGTCGTCGAGCGCCGGCTCCGACCACGGCGTGCCGCGGAGGCCCGCGTCATGCTCGTCGTACCAGTGCATGATGTAGTTCCCGTACGGCTCGGCCCCGCGGGCGCGCAGACGGGCGATCTCCGCCATCGGCTGGTCGAAATCACCGCGGGCCGCAAGCGTCTCCGGACGCATCCACGACTCCACCGGCGTGCCGCCGAGGCAGTTCTCGATCAGGCCGATGGGCACGCCGGTCTCCGCCTGCACCTTGCGGGCGAAGTAGAAGGCGACGGCGGAAAACCCCTTGCCGGCCGCCACGCTCGTCGGCGTGCAAACCTGCCAGGCCCCCTCGACGGTATCCGCGGGAGCATACGCCGACTTCGGCGTGACGGCGAAGAGTCGGATGTCCGGCAGATCCGCCGAAGCGATCGCCTCCTCCGCCCCGTCCGTGGCCGGCAGCCCCCAGCGCATGTTGGACTGCCCGCCGCAAAGCCACACATCGCCGACGATGACGTCGCGCAACGTCACGCGTTGCGAGCCGCTCACGACCACCTCGCAGGTCTCGCCGACGCCGGGCGGATCGACGCGCGCCTCCCAACGTCCGTCTGCCCCCGCCACACCCTCGCCGACCCGGCCGGCCATCTCGACGCGCACGCGCTCGCCGGGCTGCGTCCAGCCCCAGAAGGTGTTCGGCTTTCCGCGCTGCAGCACCATGTGATCGCCGAAGATCGGACTCAGGAAAGGCCGTGCGTCTGCTGCGCGGAGCGAAGCGGCGATGACGGAACAGAGGATACAAGCGGCAAGGGCAAGGAAACGCATGGGACCAGGGGCTTTCGTCAATGAAACCGAGCCCCCGCAAGCGACAACCGACGGTACGGTCTAACGCTAGGACGGTGAAACCGCCGCGTAAGGGCACGCGGCCTGCAGTGCTGCAGGCCCGGTCCCCTGTCCGGGCGGGTTTGGGCGGCTGCGTTGTAGCCACGGATGTCCTCATCCGTGCGGGCACTGCTCCCGCTCGCGGCCAATCCACGCCCATGGGGACATGGGCGGCTACATCCGGCTGCGCTCCACCGTCAGCACCGGGGGCGGCGGCTGCGCGAAACGTTGCGTGGTCGTTGTGCCGTCGGGCCAGCGGATCTCCAAGGACCTTGGCGGTGCGGAGAGCGGATAACCGAAGGCGGCTTCCGCCGGGCCTTGCGAGGCGTAGCCTCCGCCGGCGGTCAGTTCCGCGGTCTGCGTGCGGCCGTCGGCGAGCGTTAACCTTAACCGCGCGCCGACCGCGGTCGGATTGGCGGACGGACCTTGCAGGCGCACGCGCAGGAAGGCGCGGCCTGCCTCGGGGGTGCGCATGTAGGCCTGGCTGGGGGCGTCGTTGCGTGTGACCACGAAGTCAGGCCAGCCGTCGGCGTTGAGGTCCAGGGTGACCAGGGCTTTCGCGTCGCCGGTGACGAGCAAACCGCTCTCTCCGGGCGGCACCGGAGTGAAGCCGCCCTTGCCGTCCCCGAGGAAGAGCTGGCTCAGGCCGCCGTCGAAGCGGCCGATCGACGGCACGGGCGCAAAGCTGTTCTGCACGGCGTAGAGGTCGGCAAAGCCGTCACCGTCGAAGTCCCCGGCGACGATTCCTTGGAAGGGCGCGAGCTGCGCTTCCGGCGGCAGCGCCACGAAGCGGAAGGTGCCGTCCGGCTGGCTCAGGAAGACCCCGCTTTGCAGTTCGGTCGCCTCGTACCGGCGCGCGGCCTGGAGGCGCCCTTCGCCCACGATCTCCGGCAGCGTGGCCTTTGCGTAGTCGTCGTTGCGTGGATACCGGCGGTTGAGGATCGGCAGGAGCGCGGCCAGCTCCTGCTTGGTGCGGCGGGGATAGAGGCGGTCACCTTCCTGATGCGCCTCGATCAGGATCGGCGCGCCGCCGCCGCGGAAGTCGCCTTCGAAGAGCAGGGCCGGCGGACGGTACGGCGTGTTCAGGCCCACGTTCCCCGCCACGTAGTCGGGTCGGCCGTCCTGATTGAAGTCGGCCGACGCGAGCGCGGTCCACCAGCCCGTGCCGGCGGAGGCGAAGCCGAGCGCTTCGGTTCGGTCGGTGAAGCGCCGGCCCTGGTCGTTGACCAGGGCGCGGACCTGTCCCCACTCCGTGGCGACAAGCAGGTCGATCCAGCCGTCGTCGTTGAGATCGGTGGCCAGGGCGGAGGTCACCAGGCCGAGTTCGGACAGGCCGGCCCCCCACGTATCGGTGGCATCGGCGAAGCGGCCGGTGTCATTGCGCAGCCACGCGCTGCGGCCGGGCCGCGGATAACGGCCGGGCAGGTAACGCGCGCCAAGGAACAGGTCGAGGTCCCCGTCCCGGTCGAAGTCCGCCGCCACCGCCGCGCCCGTCGACTGGGCGAGTTTTGGCAGGGCGTCCGTGGCCGTGAAGCGGCCCTGGTCGTTGCGGTAGAGGACGGGCGCGGACGGCGCACCGGGGTTGACACTCAGGCCCGTGCGCAGGAGGTCCGGGCCGCCGTCGCCGTCGTAGTCGAAGAAGAGGATCGGCCCGTCGTCGGCGCCGGTCGGCGGAAGGGACTGGCCCGTACTCATGGTGAGCGGACTCTGCCGCGTCCCGCCCAGGGCGAGGTCGTAGCGGCCGTCGCCGTTCACGTCGGCGACCGCGAGCGACGGCCCCCGCCGGTCGAACCGGAACGGCACCAGGGCCTGCGTTTCCCGTTCCGGCGTCGTTTCCTCGGGCGCGGTCAGCGCGAGACCGAGCGCGGCAGCTTGCTCGGTGTACGCCGTCGGCGGCTTGGGCGGGAGGGTTTTGGTCGCCGCGCCCTTGGGCTCGGTGATCGTCACACGTTGGTCGACCGCAAGGTCCGTGAAGCGCTGCACGTGACCGCTCGGCCACTCCACGGTCAGTTCGTCCACCTTCGCCGCCTCGCCGAGCCCGAAGTGCAGCACCGGTTCGCTTTGCGAGAGGTAGCCGCGCGCCAGCACCAGCGTGCGCACCTGCCGGCCCTGCGCCGTCGCGATCCGCACCACCGCCCCCACCCCGAACCGGTTCGACTCCGTCCCGCGCAACGCCACCACCAGCCGCCGCCCCCCGGGCGCGTCGTTGCGCAGCACCGTCGGCGGCCCCTCGTAGTTCGCATGGATCAAATCCAGGTCCCCGTCCCCGTCGAAGTCCCCGAACGCCGCCCCGAAACTCACCCCCACCTCGTCCAGCCCCCATGACGCACCCACCTCCTCGAAACGGCCGTCTCCACGGTTCCGATACGCAAGGTTCGCCTCCGCCAGGACCGGACTCGCCTTCATCATCTGCCGAGACTCCGCGGTGCCTTCCGCGCTCATGATGCGCGCCAGCAGATCGGTGTTGTGGTACTCGCGCGCCATGCCGTTAGTCACGTGCACATCGAGCCGGCCGTCGTTGTCCAGATCCTCCAGCCGCACCGACCAGGTCCAGTCCGTCGCCGCCAGCCCGGCGAAATCCGCCGCCTCCCGCATCCGGCCCAGGCCCGTGTTCAGGTAGAGCGCGTTGCGCATGCGCTGGGGCGCGGTGTCCCTCGCTGCCGGCTCCTCCTGGGCCCGCGTGCGCGAGCCCGCCATGCCGCGCTGGTCCTTCTCATGGCTCGTCGTCGCCATGTCGGCCACAAAGAAGTCGATGAGCCCGTCGTTGTTCACATCGCCGAGGTCAGCGCCCATCGAGTAGTAGGGCGTGCGCGGGACGAGCCGGCCGACCTCCTCCGCGAAGGTGCCGTCGCGGCGGTTGCGATACCAGTGATCCGCCCCGGCGTAGTCGTTGGCCACATACAGGTCCGGCCAGCCGTCCCCGTCGGCATCCCACCAGATGGCCGCATGTCCGAGCGTGACCCCGCGGATGCCGGCGCGATCCGTGACGTCCTCGAAGGTGCCGTCGCCGCGGTTGCGATAAAGCCGGTCGCGCTGGCCTTCCGGACTCGACGAGGCGCTCAGCATATTCGTCTGCACATACACGTCGAGCCAGCCGTCGCGGTCGTAGTCCGCGAAGGCGGCCATGCCGCTCGCGTCGCTCAAGGCGAGCCCACGTGCCTCCGCCTCCTCGCGGAAGGTGCCGTCGCCCTGGTTGATGTACAACCGGTTCGGCGCCGCGAACCGGCACACGTACAGGTCGAGCCAGCCGTCGTTGTTCACGTCCACGAACGTCACCCCCTGCGTCCACACCGGTCCCGAACCTCGGCCGAGCAACCCGCGCATCCACCCGCCGGACCCGCCCGCCTCCGCCAGTCCCGCTTTCTCCGTCACGTCCTCGAAACGCCAGTCGCCCAGGTTCCGGTACAAGCGGCCCTGGCCCGTCTTCGTCGCCACAAACACATCCGGCCTCCCGTCCCCGTCGTAATCCCCCACCGCCACACCCGTGCCGATCGCGCCGTAGACGAGTTCCTGATACCGATCCGCCCACATGGCCGGATCGTCGTAGGGATTGGCGACCGTCATCCCCGTGCGCTCCGGCGCGAGGCGCGTGAACAGCGTGGTCCCGCCCGCCTGCGAGCGCGGCGCCAAGGGTTCGCTGCGCCACGCTTCGGCGGCGCACAGGCTTCCGGCCGCCGCCAGGACGGCGGCGCCCATGGGGATGAGAAGGAAACGCATGAGATTCATGGCAGCCGTCCGCTTTCTCGTTGAATTCGCCCAGGCCGCTTCATCGCTCAAAACAGGGTGTAGATGAACGGCGCCGCGCCCGAGCCGCCGAGCACGACGAGCAAACCGGCCAGCAGCAGGAGCACGATGATGGGCGTCAGCCACCAGCGTTTGGTGTGCAGGAGGAAGTGGAGAAACTCGGCGAGCGCGCCGCGCTGCGGTCGACGGGCGGCTTCGGCAAAGGCGTTCTTCGGGCGTTCGCTCATGGTCAGGATTGTCGGAAATAGCTCTCGGGGGAGCGGGGCGAGTCACGGTCCGTCCAATAGGTCGGGCGCTTCGGGTCGAATCGGCGCTGCAGCGGGTCCTTGCCGGACAACCGCAGCAGCAGGCCGATCGGGGTCACCACCAGAAAATAGATTCCGGCGAGCAGAAGATGCGAGACTACAAAACCGACGGGCCACACGGCAAAACAGGCCGCCACGTACACGCCGCGCACGGACTGCGGACGCCACCAGCCGGCGGATCCGATCGCAATCCCGAGCGCCGCGGCGACGAACGTCACTTCCGCCCACCCGCGCGCGCCCGCAAACCACGCCCCTCCCGCGCAAAATGCGAACGAGAGCGTCGCGAAGATCCGGAGGTCCCGCGGGGAGGGCTGTCGGTTGATGCGCATCAGGCTCATGTCAGTCGTCTCCGAATCTTTCGCGGTAAGCCCGCCCGGTCGCGAGCAAGGCCTCGGGCTGCTCCGCCCGCCGCACGACGAAGTCGCCCACCACCAGCCGGTCAAGGTCCGTCGCCAGAAAACACCGCAGGGCGTCCGCCGCCGTGCAGACGATGGGTTCGCCGCGGATGTTGAAGCTCGTGTTGATCAGCATCGGGCAGCCGGTGCGCGCCTCGAAGGCCTCCAGCAGCCGGCAGAGGCGCGGCGAGCGTGATGCATCCGCGGTTTGAATACGCGCCGAGCCGTCGACGTGCGTCACCGCCGGGATCGTCGACCGGACTTCGTGCAGGCGGTCGAAGCCCCCGGACGCCGACTCCGCCGGCCGGCGCCGTTGCTCCGCCCGGACCGGCGCGACGATCAGCATGTAGGGGCTCTCCTCGCCGGGTTTCAGCTCGAAATACTCCGCGACCCGCCCACGCAGGACCACCGGGGCGAAGGGCCGGAACGATTCCCGGAACTTCGTCTTCAGGTTGAGCCGGCGCTGCATGGCGGGATCGCGCGGATCCCCGAGGATGCTGCGCGCCCCGAGCGCCCGCGGTCCGAACTCCATCCGTCCCTGCACCCAGCCGACCCCTTCGCCGGCGGCGAGGGCCTCCGCCGTCTCCGCACAAAGCGCCGTCTCGTCGTCCACCCGCCGATACACCGCGCCGGCCTCGTGCAGCACCGTTTCGATCTCTTCGGACGAAGGCGCCGGCCCGAGCAGCGTGCCGGCCTGGCTGTCCTCCGGCGCGGGGACGCGTGCGTTTTCGAGCAACTGATGCCAGACGAACAGCGCGGCGCCGAGCGCCCCGCCCGCGTCACCCGCCGCCGGCTGAATCCAGAGCCGCTCGAACGGCCCTTCGCGCAACAGGCGTCCGTTGGCCACGCAGTTGAGCGCCACCCCTCCCGCAAGACACAGGTTGCTTGCCCCGGTCAGCGCGTGCGCGTGACGGGCCATGCGCACCAACACCTCCTCGGTGACGGCCTGAATCGACGCCGCCAGATCCGCCTCGCGCTCCGTGGGCGCCGCACCCAGGGGGCGCGGCGGGCCGCCAAAGAGCCGGTGAAACTTCTCCGAGGTCATGCGCAGTCCGGCCACATAGTCGAAGTACGACGGATCGAGTCGGAACGAGCCGTCGTCGCGCAGATCCATCAGCCGTTCGCGGATGAGGTCCGCAAACCGCGGACGTCCGTAGGGCGCGAGGCCCATGAGCTTGTATTCGCCGGAGTTGACGCGGAACCCGCAGTAGCCGGTGAAAGCCGAATAGAGCAAGCCGGGCGAATGCGGAAACCGGAGTTCGCGCAGAAGACGAATGCTCCGTCCCCGGCCGTGCGCCAGGCTCGCCGTCGCCCACTCGCCCACGCCGTCCACGGTAAGGATCGCCGCCTCCTCGAAGGGCGACGGATAGAACGCGCTCGCCGCGTGCGACTCGTGGTGCTCGGGAAACACGAAGCGCCCCCGGTAGGCGCCGTCGAGGCCACGCGCGAGTTCGCGCGGCAGGTGCAGCTTTTGGTGCAACCACAGCGGAATGGCCTGCAGGAAGGCCCGGTAGCCGAACGGCGCCGCCGCCACATGGCTGTCGAGCAGGCGCTCGAACTTCAGCAGCGGTTTCTCGTAAAAGACCACGTGGTCGAGTTGCCCGGCCTCAAGCCCGGCGGACCGCAGGCAATAGGCGACCGCCCCGGCGGGAAACGAAGCGTCGTGCTTCCGCCGCGTGAAGCGTTCCTCCTGGGCGGCGGCCACGATCTTCCCGTCCACAACAAGCGCCGCGGCGGCGTCGTGATAGAAGGCGGAGAGGCCGAGGATGTTCGTCGCCATGGTCAATCGGCCTCGCCCAGGGCCGCGTGAAACTGACGCAGAAGGACCTCGTTGCCTTCGGCCCGGGCCTGGCGACGTCCGGCGAGCAGGGCGATGCGCGCCGCCTCGGTCCGGCCAGCCTCGCGATGCAAGCGCGCGCGTTCCGCATGAACGCGCGCGTCGACCGGTCCGCTGTCCGCCAGGGCGTCGAGATAACGCGCCTGCGCGTCCGCATCGCCGCGATGTTCGGCAAGCTGGGCAAGACGCGCATTGTTTGGATAACTCCGCGGATTCGCCGCGTAGGCGCGCTCCATGAGCACCCGCGCCTCGTCGAGGCGGTCCTGTTCCGCGAGCAGCTCGACGAGGGGCGCGAGAGCGCGCTCGTCGTCGGGCGAGTCCGCGAGGACCTCCCGCCACGCCTGTCCGGCGGCCTCCAGGTCTCCGGCCCGGCGCAACACCTGACCGTAGGCGGCACGGAGCACGCGGCTGGCCGGCCATCGCCGGACCCGCTCCTCGAACCAGGCCCGCGCTTCGTGCGCGCCGGCCTGTGCCCAGACCGCCGCGAGCAGCGTGTAAGTTTGGTAGTGATACGGCCAGGCGTCGGCTGCGGTGCGCAGGACCGCGAGAGCCTCGGGATGGCGTCCGGATCGCAGCGCCACAAAGGCCTCCAAGGCGGCGACCTCGGGCGAGGCGGGCACGAGGCGCCGGAGGTCCGCCAGTTCGCGGGCGGCCGAGGACGGGTCGCCCGTGTGCAGCGCGAGCTGGATGGACTGAAGACGGAGCCAGGGATTCCCGGAGTCGGCCGCAACCGCGCGGGCGAGCGTTGCACGCGCCGCGTCGATCTCGGCGCGCTCCTCGAGACGCCTGGAGAGGCGCGCAATCTCCGCGGCCAGGCGCGACCGGTCGGCCGCGAAAGTGACCTGCGCGGCGAAGGGCGGACGCCCGGTGAGCTCCTCCATGGCGAGCAACTGGGATCGTTCGCCCCAGGCCGTGAACCCGAGCGCGGCGGCGACGGCCTCGTCGGCCGGCCATGCGTGTTGCGCCGGCGCCGGCCAGCCAAGCGCCTGCACGGCACCCTCCGCGAGCAGCCGGGCGAGCCGGCGGTTGCCCGCCTGCGTGAAATGAACGTGCTCGAAGAACGTCTCGAAGCCGGCGAGCTCCGGCGACGATGCCGCCGCCCCCAGCGCCATGGCCGCGTCGACGAGCGTCACCCGTCCGGGAGCGGATGTCGCCGACCTTCGGATACGGGAGTTGGTTTCCTCGTCGGCACGAAAGCGCAACACGTCGCGCCGCCAGGCTTCGAGGCGGTGCTGTCTTGCCGTCGCCTCTTCGCCAGCGCGGGCAAGGAGGCCGGCCAGCAGGTAGTGCCCCTCCGCATGGCCCGGATGCTCGGCGAGCAGCCGTTCGAGAGGCACGCGCGCCTCGGAAAAGGCTTCGAGCGCCATCAGGCGGCTCGCCTCCGCAAGCGCCGGCGGAACGGCCGTGGGCAGCGAGGCGAACGGCGCGTGGTCGCGCACGTTGACGACCACGGTGGAGAGCACGACCGGCACGCCGGCGTCCGCCGCGCAGGCGAGGAGGTCGGCCAGGTTGGCCGAGAAGTGCTCGCGCACGCGCGCGAGGGACGGATCGTCGTCCGCGACCACCCGGCCGGCGAACATCTCCATGCCGCCCCACTCGCGGAAGCCGCCCGACGATACGACCCAGGCTGCCGCTCGTTGCAACGCCTGGCCAAGGCGGGTCGAGCGCAGCCACAAGGACGCGCGGATGAGGGCGCGCGGCGGCGCCCCCGTCGTGACCACTGAGCTCGCACCGTAGGGGCCGACCACCTCGTTGTTGCCCGTGTAAACGACGAGAAGATCGGGCGAGAACGCGAGCGCCTCGCGGGCAATCGCGAGGACGACATGCGAGTCGATCGCCGTCACGCCGAGGTTGTGCACTTCGATCGAGATGTCAGGGCGGAGCGCCCGCAGGTAGGCGCGCAGGTGGGGAGCGAGTCCGAAGGCCGGTTCCGGCACGCCCATGGCCGCCGATTCGCCCAGAACGAAGATGCGCACCGTTCCGGCCGGTTTGGCGCGTGCGAGGCGGAAGTTGACCGGCTTCAAACCGAAGGAAGCCGGAAAGAAACGTTCGGTGAAGCGCGGATTCGTGCGGTACGTTCCGGGCGCCTCGTCCGGCACGAAGAAGCGCGTGTCGTAGCCGAAGCCCGCCAGCCGCAGCCCGCCTTCGAGCACGAGAAAGAAAGCCAGCGGCACGATCGCGGCCGCCGCCAGGCGCAGCCAAAGCGAACGCGTCAGGGTCAACGGGGCAGGCATGGGATAAAGCGTCGGCAGCGCAGCGGTTTCAGCAATAAGGAAGGCAGGCTAACGCTAGGACGGCCGATCCAAAGTGGCGGTAGCATCCTGCTCGCGCGGTTCGAGGCCCGGAACGGGAGCAGGATGCGCCCGCCACTATGCCTGCGCGCGTGCGACCGCTCAACCGCCGCGTGAGGGCACGCGGCCTGCAGTGCTGCAGGCCCGGTCCCCTGACCGGGCGGGTTTGGCGGCTGATTTGTAGCCACGGATGTCCTCATCCGTGCGGGCACTGCTCCCGCTCGCGGCCAATCCACGCCCATGGGGACATGGGCGGCTACATCCGGCTGCGCTCCACCGTCAGCACCGGGGGCGGCGGCTGCGCGAAACGTTGCGTGGTCGTTGTGCCGTCGGGCCAGCGGATCTCCAAGGACCTTGGCGGTGCGGAGAGCGGATAACCGAAGGCGGCTTCCGCCGGGCCTTGCGAGGCGTAGCCTCCGCCGGCGGTCAGTTCCGCGGTCTGCGTGCGGCCGTCGGCGAGCGTTAACCTTAACCGCGCGCCGACCGCGGTCGGATTGGCGGACGGACCTTGCAGGCGCACGCGCAGGAAGGCGCGGCCTGCCTCGGGGGTGCGCATGTAGGCCTGGCTGGGGGCGTCGTTGCGGCTGACCAGGAAGTCCGGCCAACCGTCGGCGTTCAGGTCCAGTGTCACCAGGGCCTTGGCGTCCCCGGAGACCAGCAGGCCGCTCTCCCCGGGCGGCACCGCCACGAACCCGCCTTGGCCGTCGCCCAGGAAGAGCTGGCTCAGCCCGCCGTCAAAGCGCCCGATCGAGGGCACCGGCGCGAAGCTGTTTTGCACCGCGTACACGTCCGCCTTCCCGTCCCCGTCAAAATCGCCGGCGACGATCCCCTGCAACGGCGCGAGCTGGGCCTCGGCCGGCAGCGGCACGAAGCGGAAGGTGCCGTCGGGCTGGCTCAGGAAGACGCCGCTTTGCAGTTGCGTCGCCTCGTACCGGCGCGCGGCCTGCAGGCGCGCTTCGCCGACGATCTCCGGCAACGTGGCCTTCGCGTAGTCGTCGTTGCGGGGATACCGGCGGTTGAGGATCGGCAGGAGCGCCGCCAGTTCCTGCTTCGTGCGGCGGGGGTACAGGCGGTCGTTCTCGTAGTGCGCCTCGATCAGGATCGGGGCCCCGCCTCCGCGGAAGTCCCCTTCGAAGAGCAGGGCCGGCGGACGGTACGGCGTGTTCAGGCCAACGTTGCCCGCCACGTAGTCGGGACGTCCGTCCTGGTTGAAGTCGGCCGCGGCGAGCGCGGTCCACCAGCCCGGGCCGGCGGCGGCGAACCCGAGCGCTGCGGTTTGGTCGGTGAAGCGCCGGCCTTGTTCGTTGACCAGGGCCCGGACCTGGCCCCACTCCGTCGCGATGAGCAGGTCGATCCAGCCGTCGCCGTTGAGGTCGGTCGCGAGGGCCGAGGTGACCAGGCCGGGTTCGGACAGGCCGCTTGCCCAGGCGTCGGTCACGTCGGTGTAGCGTCCCGCGTCGTTGCGCAGCCACGCGCTGCGGCCCGGACGCGGATAGCGCCCGGGCAGGTAGCGGGCGCCGAGGAACAGATCGAGGTCCCCGTCCCGGTCGAAGTCCGCCGCCACGGCCGCGCCGGTCGATTGTGCGAGTCCGGGCAGGGCGTCGGTCGGCGTGAAGCGGCCTTGGTCGTTGCGGTAGAGGACCGGCGAGGAGGGTGCGCCGGGGTTGACGCTCAGGCCCGTGCGCAGGAGGTCCAAATCGCCGTCGCCGTCGTAGTCGAGAAAGAGGATCGGTCCATCGTCGGAACCGGTCGGCGGGAGCGACGGGCCGCGCGTCATCGTGAGCGGACTTTGCCGGGTGCCGCCCAAGGCGAGGTCGTATTGGCCGTCGCCGTTCACGTCGGCGACCGCAAGCGACGGTCCCCGCCGGTCGAAGCGGAACGGCACCAGGGCCTGCGTTTCGCGTTCCGGGGTGGTCTCCTCCGGCGAGGTCAGCGCCAGGCCGAGCGCGGCGGCCTGCTCGGTGTAGGCGGGCGCAGGCTTGGGCGGGACGCTCTTTGCCGCCGGGCCCCGCGGCTCCGTGATCGTCACCCGCCGGTCGACCGCAAGGTCGGTGAATCGTTGCACGTGGCCGCTTGGCCACTCGACGGTGAGCTCGTCCACCTTCCCCGCCTCCCCGAGCCCGAAGTGCAGCACCGGCTCGCTTTGCGAGAGGTAGCCGCGCGCCAGGACCAGCGTGCGCACCTGCCGGCCCTGCGCCGTCGCGATCCGCACCACCGCCCCCACCCCGAACCGGTTCGACTCCGTCCCGCGCAACGCCACCACCAGCCGCCGCCCCCCGGGCGCGTCGTTGCGCAGCACCGTCGGCGGCCCCTCGTAGTTCGCATGGATCAAATCCAGGTCCCCGTCCCCGTCGAAGTCCCCGAACGCCGCCCCGAAACTCACCCCCACCTCGTCCAGCCCCCATGACGCACCCACCTCCTCGAAACGGCCGTCTCCACGGTTCCGATACGCAAGGTTCGCCTCCGCCAGCACCGGACTCGCCTTCTCGGCCGCAATGCCTTCGGCGGCGCTTTCCGCGGCCGAAAGGCGCTGCACGAGGTCGGCGTTGTGCAGTTCGCGCACCATGCCGTTGGTCACGTGCACGTCGAGCCAGCCGTCATTGTCGAGATCCTCCAGCCGCACCGACCAGGTCCAGTCCGTCGCCGCCAGCCCGGCCCACGCGGCCCCCTCGCGCAGGCGCCCCAGCCCGGTGTTGAGGTAAAGCGCGTTCTGCATGTACTGCGCCGCGCGGCCGGACTGCTCCCGCTGCGTGTCGAGCAGGGTGCGGATCCTCGCCATGCCGCGCTGGTCCTTCTCGTGCGTGGTGGCGGCCATGTCGGCCACAAAGAAGTCGATCAGGCCGTCGTTGTTCACGTCGCCAAGATCGGCGCCCATCGCCGAGTGCGGCGTGCGCGGCGCCGCCTCGTCGAGCACGTCGACGAAGGTTCCGTCACCAAGATTCCGATACAGGCGATCGGGCGGGGCAAAGTCGTTCGCAAGGTAGAGGTCCGCCCACCCGTCCCCGTCATAATCCCACCAGACCGCCGCGTGCCCCTGGGTGCGCCCGGAAATCCCCGCCCGCGCGGTGACGTGCTCGAAGGTGCCGTCGCCCCGGTTGCGGTAGAGCCGGTCCGGTTCGCCGTCGGGGTTGGCCCGGGCCTCGAGGAGGTTGGTCTGCACGAACACATCGAGCCAGCCGTCGCGGTCGTAGTCCGCGAAGGCGGCCATGCCGCTCGCGTCGCTCAGGGCCAGCCCGCGCGCCTCCGCCTCCTCGCGGAAGGTTCCGTCGCCCTGGTTCATGTACAGCCGGTTCGGCGCCGCAAACCGGCACACGTACAGGTCGAGCCAGCCGTCGTTGTTCACATCCACGAACGTCACCCCCTGCGTCCACACCGGCCCCGCCCCGCGCCCGAGCAAACCGCGCATCCATCCCCCGGACCCGCCCGCCTCCGCCAGGCCCGCCTTCTCCGTCACGTCCTCGAAGCGCCAGTCGCCCAGGTTCCGGTACAACCGCCCCTGACTCGTCTTCGCCACCACAAACACGTCCGGCCGCCCGTCCCCGTCAAAGTCCCCCACCGCCACCCCCGTGCCGATCGCGCCAAACTTGAACTCCTGAAACCGGGCGCCCCACATCGCCGGGTCGTCGAAGCGGTTCACCGTCACGATCCCGGTACGTTCCGGAGCGAGGCGGGTGAAACGCATCGCCGTCGCTCCGCCCGACGGCGGCTGCAGCGGGGTCGACTCGATTCCGGCCGGCCACGCGGGTGCGGCGGCCAACGCGAGGGCGCATACGACCGCCCTGCAGGCCCGGCCGCCGCGGCGGACACCGTTGTATCCGTCCCAAGGATGCAGCGCGAAAGCCATGGTTCCAGTCTCCGCGGACACCTCCGTGCGTCAAGGGACACTGCGCACGTTTTCCGCCGTGACTTCACTTGCCAGCACCGGTCCGGCCGACCACCTTGAAGCTTCCCTTTCGCCCCGGATGACCCCTTCCCGCCCGCTCGCCGCCCAAGCCTGGATTCTCGCCCTCCTCGCCGCCCTTTTCGTCATCCTCGGTTCCGCCCATATCCGCATCGAGCGCATCGAGACAGTCAGCCAGATCGGCCTCGCCGACCGTGCCGACGACCGCGCCCCGCGCCTGCTCGTCCCCGTCCACGCGCAAGGCAGTTACGAATGGCTCAACCAGACCGCGCAAGCGCAGGACACCGGCGACTGGCGCATCCGCGAGGTCTCCTACGACAACGCCACCGCCGGGCGTCCCACGCACCTTTCATCGCCCTACCGCTGGTGGCTGCAACTTGTCGCCCTGTTGACGGGGGGCGGACTCGAGGGCGCCGCCCTCTGGGCCGGGCCGCTCCTCCAGGCGCTCGCGTTGCTGGTCCTGGCTCCGCTCACTGCGCGCGCCTTTGGCGGACTTGCCGCGACGCTGCTGGCCCTCGCGTGGGCGGGCTTCTTTCCGCTCAACACCGCCTTTCTGCCCGGGCAGCCCGACGACCTTGGCGCCAAGGCGGCCCTCCTGCTCGCCCACGCCCTCTGCCTGCTTCGCGGAGCCCAGGTTTTCGCGGACTCGCCACGAACCGGTTTCCGCCTGTTTGTCGCGGCCGGCATCCTCGGCGGCCTCGGTTGCTGGCTGCACGTCGCCTCCCAACTTCCTTGGATCGGCGGTGTCTTGCTGGCCGCGCTGGTCCTGCGACGCGCCCGGCCTGCCGTCGCGCAACTCCCCTGGCGCGCCTGGGCGCTGGCAGGCGGTGCAGTCGCCCTGATGGCCTGGCTTCTTGAATACGCGCCCGCCCACCTCGGATCGGCGCCGCTTTCCGTCAACCATCCCCTCTACGCCCTCGCCTGGTTCGCGGCCGCCGATCTCGTGGCCGTCGGTCCGTCCTTCGATCCACGGCGCGTCCGCACCTGGCTCGCCCTTGCCGGCCTCGCCGCCCCGGTCGCCGCCGCGCTTGCCACCGGGGGCATTGGTTTCCCCGGCGCGGCCGGCAACGTGACTCAGCTTTCGGGCGTGGGACAGGGCACGGCCGCCGCCCACCTGGGCGCCTGGCTGGCCCGCGACGGAGTCTCGGCCGCCGTGCTCGCGACGTTTCTCGCGGCCGCTGCCGGCGTCGTCGCGGCCACCGCCGGCTGGCGCGGCGCGACGGGACGCGAGGCGCGGATCGCCGTCGGCCTCGTGCTCGGACCACTGATGGTGTTCGCCGTCCTCGGTCTCTTCCGTCTTTACGCCTGGACCCTGTTCGCGGCCACCCTTCCCGCCCTCCTGGCCGCCGGCGCTTTTGCGGTGCGCGCCACCCCGCCGCGCGCGCTGATGGTCGCGGCGGTCATCGCGGCCGGCCTGCCGGGAGTCTGGCTCGCCTGGCCGCGCGGCGGCTCCGACCGCGAAGTCTCCGCCGAGGAAGTTGAAGCCCTCGTCGCCCGCGACCTCGCCCGCTCGCTCGCGCGGCGCGCTCCGGAACCCGGCGCCGTCGTCCTCGCGCCACCCGCCCTGACCGCCGCACTGATCCATTACGGCGCACTCCGCGGCGTGGGCACGGCGTATTGGGAAAATCACGACGGCCTCGCCGCCGCGGTCCGCATCCTTGGCGCCTCCTCGACCGACGAGGCGCTCGCCCTCGCCCAACGCCGCGAGGTCCGCTTCGTCGTGCTGCCGTCGTGGGATTCCACGCTGGAGGACCTCGCCCGCCTCGCCGCGGACGACTTCGACCGTTCGCTCGCCGGCCTGCTGCGCCAGTGGCTGCCGCCACGCTGGCTGCGGCCGGTGCCCTACGCACTGCCGGGGATCGCCGGACTCGAAACGCGCGCCGTCATGATCTTCGAGGTGGTCGAAGCCCAGGACAACGCCACCGCGCTTGCCCGCCTGGCCGAGTACTTTCTCGAGATGGGCCAGCCGCAACTCGCCGGTCCGGTGGCCGCGGCCCTCAAGCAGGCCTTTCCCAACGAACTCGCCGCGCTCGCCGGACGCCTCCACGTGGAAATGGCGCAACGCGACTCGACCGCCGTCAACGCCACGCTCGCGTCCATCCGGTCCCAACTCGACCTGAAGGCCGACGAGATCCTGCCCTGGGAGCGCCGCGTCAGCCTCGCCCTGGCCCTTGCCCAGGCCCGCCAGCTTCCGCTCGCGCGCCCCCTGCTCGCGTTCTCGCTCGAAACCGTCGACGAGGAACACCTACGCTCGCTCACGGCCGGGACGCTCTATCGGCTGCTGGCCCTCTCCCGGGCCGCAGAGCTCGCCTGGCCCGATGAAAGCCTGCGCGGCGACGCCCTCGCCCTCCTGCCGCCCGAGTGGCGCGACCGCCTGTGAAACGTTCGCCGGTCCTCCTGCTCCTTCTTCTCGCGCTGGTCGCGGCTTCAGGCTGCCGACGCGGCGATTCCGCCGGGACCTCCCCCGCGGCCTCCCTGCCGCCTGCTCCCGCCGCGCCGCTTCTCGTCTATGACCCGATGCCCATCGGCGAGCCCCTGGGGGAGGACGACCGCCCGCTCGTCACCCATCTCCAGGTCGTCGACCTCGACCAGGACGGCCTCGTCGACGTGATCTACTGCGAGGCCCGTCGCAACACCGTGCGGTGGATCCGGCAGGCGCCGCGCGGCGTGTTCACCGAGACGATCATCGGCGAGGACGTGGCCGGCCCAGCCCACGTGTGGGCGGCGGATGTGCACGCGCGCGGCCGGCTCGACGTGCTCGTCGCCTCCCTCGGTCAAATCCTGCCGAGCAACGACCTCATCGGTTCGGTCATCCTCCTCGAGAACCTCGACAACCGCCGCTTCTCGAAGCGCACGATCATCGACCGCATTGCCCGCGTCTCCGACGTGCGGGCCGCCAACCTGTCCGGTCACGCCGACGGCCGCCTCGACCTCGTGGTCGGCCAGTTCGGCTACGCCCAGGGGGAGGTCCGCTGGATGCGCAACCTCGGGGACGGTCGCTTCGAAAGCCAGATCGTCAACACACTCTCCGGCACCATCCACACGCCCGTCGCGGATTTCGACGGCGACGGCCGGATCGATTTCGCCGCGCTCATCTCGCAGGAGTGGGAGGAGGTCCACCTCTTCCGCAACACCGGCGGCGGCTTCGTCGACCAGCTGATCTGGGGATCGACCAACGAGGACTACGGCAGCAGCGGACTGGAGGTCGCCGACGTCAACCGCGACGGACGGCCCGACCTCATCTACACAAACGGCGACGGCTTCGACTATGCCGTGCGCGGTCCCCGCCCCTGGCACGGCCTCCAATGGCTGGAGAATCGCGGCGGCGGCCACTTCGTCTTCCGCCGGGTGGGCGCCCTGCCCGGAGCCTACTCGCCCCAGGCGGCCGACCTCGACGGCGACGGCCACATCGACCTGCTGGCGGTGAGCGCCTTCGCCGACTGGTCCGACCCCGACGCCGTCTCGATGATGGCCTGGCTCAACGACGGCCGGCAGAACTTCACGCCCGTCGTGCTCGCGCGCCGCCCCACCCATCTCGTCACCGCCGGCGTGGGCGACCTCGACGGCAACGGCGTGCCCGTGATCGTCACGGGCGGGTTCCACGTGTATCCACCTTACGAACACCGCAGCAACGTTCTGCTGTGGCGCCGCCGATGAAGCCCGGGCACCGCCTCCTCGCCGCCGGCGGAGCCGCCGCCGCCCTCGGCCTCGGCGCCTGGGTCTGGTCCGCCCGGACCCCGGCCGTGCCCGTCGCGCAGCTGCCGCCCGCCGTGCAGACGGACGGACGGCCCGCCGCCCTCGGCGAGCGTCTGCGCGAAGCGGAGTCCCGCGCGCGCCGCCGCGGCGCCTCGGCGGAGGACGTCGCGGAGCTCGGCCGGCTCTACCACGCCAACGGCTACACCGAAGCCGCCGCGGCCTGCTGGCAGGCCCTGCGCCGCGCGCAACCGGAGACCGCCCTGTGGTCCTACCTGCTGGCCGACCTCCGGGCCACCGAAGGCGAGGCCGAGGCCTTCGAAACGCTCCTGCGCGAGGTGGTGCGCCTTGCACCCGACTACGCTCCGGCGCGACTCAAACTCGCGGACCTCGCCTTAAAGACCGGACGGCTCGACGAGGCCCGCTCCCACTACGAGGAGCGCCTGCGCCGGGTGCCGGGCGACCCCCATGCCCGGCTCGGACTCGCCCGCATTCTCGCGCTGACAGGAGACACGGCCGCAGCCGACGAAGCCATCGCCGCCCTCGTGCGCGATCACCCCGATTTTCCGCCCGGCCACAACCTGCACGCCGAACGCCTCGCCGCACGCGGCGACGAGACCGGCGCGCGCCGGCACCGCTGGCTCGGGCGCGAAAGCGGCCGTTTTCGCGAAGCCGACGATCCCTGGCTGCGCGGCCTGCACGCCTGGTGCCTCGATCCGCAGCGGCTGGCCGTGCTCGGCACGATGGAGTTTCAACTCGCGCGCGGCGACCAGGGCCGCGCGCTCATCGAGCGCGCCGCCGCGCTCGCCCCCGACGATCCCGGCACCCGCGAATTGCTCGGGGATCTCTACCTGAAACTTGGCGAACCCGCCCTCGCCCGCGACGCCCTGCGCGAGGCCCTGCGCCTGCGCGCGGTGCGGAACGAGACGCCGCCCGCGGAGACCTACGTGAACCTCGTCGAAGCGTGGCGGCGCCTCGGCCGGTCCGACGAAGCGCTGCGCGCCCTCGACGACGGGTTCGCCCGCCTCGGCAACGGCCGCTTCGAGCTGCACCTTGCCCGCGGCGTGGTGCTGGACGGACTCGAACGCCTCGACGAAGCCGAGGCTGCTCTGCGCGAAGCAGTCCGGCTCGGCGCCGGCGACCCGGACGCGCACTACAACCTCGCCCTCGTGCTGCTCCAGCGCGACCTTCGCACGGAAGCCGCCTTGCACCTGCGTACTGCCCTCGAGCGTCAGCCGACGTTCCCCAAGGCGCTGGCCCTGCTTGCCCAGCTGGAGATGGACGCCGGGCGCGTCGAGGAAGCCGGCACATACGTGAGACCCCTCTTCGAAGCGAACCCCGGCCAACCCGAGGTGCAGGCGCTCACGGCCTACTGGTACCTGCAACGCGGACTCGCCGCGGCCCAACGCTCCTCGGCGGAAGCCGAGCGACACTATCGCGCCGGGCTTGAGGCGCAGCCGGACAACGTCGATCTCCTCGTGAGTCTCGGCGCCCTGTTGGTCCGCCAGCAACGCCCGGAAGAAGCCGAGGTTCCGCTGCGCGAATACCGCCGGCTGCGTCCTGCGGAAGCGCAGGGAGCGATGCTGCTCGGCGAAGCGGCGCTGCAACGCGGACGCCATGACGAGGCCGTGCGGCTTCTGACCGAAGGCGAGCAACTGGCCCTCCGCGCCGGCCAGGAGCAGATCGCCCGGCGTTGCCGGGAATTGCTGGGACGGTGAAAGTTGGAGGATAGTGGGTAGATAGAGGAAAAACCGCCCGGTCAGGGGACCGGGCCTACAGCACGCCGCGCCCGCGACACCCGCTCCCCTCCCCCCAACAAAAAACCCCCGGCCATGCCGGGGGTTTTTTGGGTTAGAACTTGAACGTGTTGGTGATCGTCCACGTTTGCCTTGGGGCTAATCGGAAGCCCGCCGGCGTGCCGTCGGGTTGGGTGGTGATGGGGATCAACCCATCGCCATCCCCGACGTTCCTGACGTTGAGCTGTATTCGCCAATCCACGTTGCCCCGGAGTCTTCGACCGTAGCCCACCCAGAGGTCGAAGTTCAACTCGGTGGGGCCGAGGTAGGGACTGCCGAGGTCGAACGAGACGCTGGACGGATCGTTCGGGACGGCGACCGGCGGGTAGCCAATCACGACGCTGTCCTGCCAACGGGCGGCGCCACCGACGCTGAAGCCGCGGAGCCTGCCTTCGTTGAAGTCGTAGTTCGTGACGGCGTTGAAGCGCCACTCGCGCAGTTCCGGCACGTTCGTGCCCTCCTGCAGCTTGCGAGCCGCCCACTCGGAACCGATGTTGTTGTTCCACTGGAAGAGCGCGGTCTCGTTGCCGGCGCCGCCCCACCAGATGCGCAGATCGCCGCCGCCCTCGTTCTTGAGGAAGTTTTCGTAGGCGGCCACGAAGTCGGCGAGGTTCTTTCCGCCGATGTTCTGACGACGCGCCTCGGTCTTGCTCGCGTTGAAGGTCACGCGCCAGTTGCGGGTCGGCTGGGCGCTGAACTCGAACTCATAACCTTCGGACACGGAGTCCTCGGTGATGGTGAAGCCCTGGGGATTCGTCGAGGTGACCGAACGGGTGAGGTTGCCACCGGTCGGATCGAGCTGCCACGCGGCGTAGAAGCGCGGGTCAACCTGGGCCTGCCACCGGCGCCAGGCGGCGATGGCCGCGGCCTCGCGGCGATCCGCGTCAGCCTGGGTCTCGCCCGGAGCCGGGCTGTAGGTGTAGCGGCCGGGATTCGGACCGTTCGCGGTGGAACCGACATCGCCCGAGAGATTGAACTCGAAGATGTTGACCCATTGGGCGCTCCAGGCCTGCGAGCGGCCGATGAACCAGGCACCGTTCAAGGCGCTGCTGGAGGAGTTGGTGAGCTCCGTCTTGTACTTGTTCGCCTTGAAGGAGAACTTGCCATTGCGGCTCTCGAGCAAGATGCCCTGGTCGGTCGTGTTGCCGGCCGGAGCGGGAATCGATTCGCCGTAGACGTCGAAGCGATTGGCCGCCGGCTGGAAGTTCTCGGACTCGCTGTAGAAGAGCGTCACGGCGACCGGAAGCTTCTCGGTGAGTTTCCCGATGAACGGCATCTGGTCGAGGTGCGACACGATGCTGTAGCTGCGGGAGGTCACGTCGAGCACGTTGTCCGGGTTGTCCTTCAGGCGATAGGTCGGCCCGAAGTCGATATGGCCGAAGCCGGGGCTGTTCTGCGATTCGCGGCTGAACTCCCATGAGCTGGCGGTGTCCTCGCGATAGCCATAGGTGGCCACGAGCGCATTGTTCCAGAAGTGCGACTGGATCACGAACGCCTTGGACTCGACCTCGTTGCGGTTGAGGCGCGCGGACGTGGTGAGCAGGTCGCGGTTGGCGGGGGAAGCCTCGGAGTCGGTGACCTCAATGGGGGCGTTGATCCAGCCAACGTAGTTCGCCGGATTCTCCGACTGCGTGGATTCGCGGCGGGTGTCACCCACCGGGAAGTAGTTGTTGATCCACGGGGCCGCCGGGTTGACGTTCGAGTTCCAGGTGGAATCGAAGAAGCGGATCGTGCCACTCGGAGCGTTGTAGACCGTCGACGGGCGCGGGATGTTGGCGCCCGCGGACGAGTTCCGATTGAGCAGCGACGGTCCGAGGTAGATCACCCGGTTGACGGAGAGCTCGTTGGCGTTGAACTTGGTGTTCGGCGCCAGTTCGAAGAGGTTGTGATAGGAGGAGTTGAGCACGGAGTAGCGGGCCCACTGGCGATTCTCCGAATCCTGACGATCCTCGGCGTAGAGCCCCGTGAGGGTGTGACGTCCGAGCAGCTGGCGAAGCCAGCCACCGTCGCGGCTGCGGTTGAAGTCGTGCGTGAAGAACGCCGTGGCGCGGTGCGACTCACGCTCGCTGTCGTAGCTGCGGTTGCCACCCTGGCCGGAATCGCTGATGAACGGACGGCCGACGTTCGGGTTCGGCGTGCCGTTCTGGTGGGGAATGCCGTTGAGCCCGTCAGGCGTGCCGTCGGAGTACACGCTCATGAAGTCGATGTAGATCGCCTGGCGACCGCCGTCGAGGAGGGCGAGCTGCCCGTTGTTGTAGTCCTCGCGATTGTACGAGTACTCGACGCCGAACTTGTCGTTCATGAACGTCTGCGCGACGCTCAGATTGTAGGCCTTGAACTTCTGCCACTCCACCTTGTTCGGGCCGTCGATCAGGTTGTTGTAGAAATCGAAGACGGAGTCGTCCGTGAGGTTGAAGTTCTTGTACACGCCGAACTCGGAGAACGGCAGGCCCGCGTTGCGCGCGAAGGTGGCGTACTCGGCGATGCCGCCCGGACGGTGGAAGGCGAAGCCGCCGATGCCATTATCGTCGTTTCCGTCCGGCCCGATGCCGCGGTTGGTGCGGATTTCCCACAGCCAATACTGCGGCGCCCCTTCGGAGCCGAAGAAGGCGTTCGGTCCGCCGAACTGCTGACCGAAGTTGCCGATCCACGGATTGTAGAAGGGATTGATGCGGCCCGCATCGACACCGCCGTTGATACCGGGGCGCATCTGACCCGTGTTGGGCCGGCCGGTGTTGTCGTCCTGCAGCTGGTGCGGATTGAAGGTCGCGCGATTCAGATTGTTGAAGGTGCGCGGGCTCCCGGCCGTGACGCTCACGATTTGTCCGGTCGACGGATCCCGATACGTGCCGCCGTTCCGGTAGGTGCCCTGGTAGGTGCCGGTGCGGAACCACGGGGTGATCAGGTCGATCGGAGGAAGCGTGCGCGGACGGTTGCTCTCGATGTCGCCGCTCTCGAAGTTGGCCTTCACGATCGTGCGTGCCGAACCGCGCTTGAGGAAGAGCGGCTCGTAGCGCAGCGACCCGTAATAACGGTTGTCCTTTTCGAAGGCGGGCTTCTGCTGGAATTCCTCGTCCTCGAGCAGGAAGGATACGCGCATGGCCAGCTGGTCGCGCAGGAGTACGCGGTTGACATCAGCCGTCAGGCGGGCGCTCCCGTGTTCGTCGAAGCGGAACGAGACCTCTCCGGAATCCTTGAAGGCGGCCTGTCGCGTACCCGTATTGATGATACCAGCGGGGCTGCCTTGACCGAAGAGAATCGAGTTCGGACCGCGCTGAAGGTCCACGCGGTCGACGTTATAGCCGTCCCACGGGATGTCGGTCTGGAAGTAGTCGCGGGCGTTGTCCGCCTGGGCGAGACCGCGGACGCGCGTGTTCTGGTTCGGATTGCGGAACCTCTGCGACTCGTCGAGGAACGCGCTGTCACCCACGCCGGCAAAGTTGCCGCCGATGTTGCCGACTTCCGTGCCGATCGTGTACTGCAGCAGGGTCTCGTTGTTGGTGGCACCGATGTCCGAGAGGAACTGGCTCGTGATCACCGTGACCGCGTTGCCGATGTCGCGCAGTTCCGTGTTCAGACGATTACCGGCGAGCGTGGTCGCCGCCGTGTAGCTGCCGTCGGCTTCCGCCTGCACCTCGAAGGGCGACAGTTGGATCACCTCGGGTTCGCGCGCCGCCGTTGGCGGCGGCGCGGAGGCAGGGGCGACTTGCGCCCCGAGCGGTGCGGCCGCCGCGAGGAGCAACGAAGCCGCATACTTGCGATTCAGGTTTTTCATAGGGGTACGGCGATTGACGTTGTCCGCCGACGGAGGATGCTCCGACGGACGGAAAGCTTGGTTGGGGGGTTGCGGGGTTAAGTGTAGTGGTCCGGGTGCTACAGGACCGACATGAACAACAAATGCACCACCGTGGCTCTCCGCAAAATCACCGTTGCTCTAATTATTGCGCAACTGGCGCCGGCTTCGGCAAAGACCTGAGGGACAGCCACCTCCCCGCTTCTACAAACCTGCCGAAAGCGCGAGCAGGGCCTCGCCGGGCGGCAACGGCGCGTATTCGAAATCCCACCACAAGCGGGCGCGCAGGGCCCCGGTGGCTTCAGGGGCTTCCGCCAACCCGTGGAGCAACGCAAAGCCCTCCGCAAGAAACGGCTCCGGAAGGACCGGTGGAGGAAAAGGCACTCCCTCAGCCTGAACGGACAGATACGTTCCGGCCTGAGGGTCAAAAGGCGCGGAGGCAATCTTCGCCTCCAGGCGACCGGCGGTCTCGCGCCCGAGTACGGTCTGCGCTGCTGCTCTCGTTGCGAGGAGATCGTGGATGGTGGGGGCGGTCTGCGATCCGCTGCCTGCGAGCGCGGCGGCAAGGCTGCGGGCAAGTTCCCCCGCGCGTTGGCGGTGAGCGGGATCGGCGGACCGATGCAGGGCCAGGGCGAGCACACCAAGTTCTGCCGCGCGGGCCTCGCCGCGCAAGACGGGTTCGGCATCCCTTCCGCTCGCGTCCCACCACGAAGCCCACGCCCCCTCCGGCCGGCGCAGCTCGCGCCACACAAAGGCCAGCGCGGATTCGCCGGCCGCACGCAGCGACGGCTCGCCGGCCGCATCGGCCACCGCGAAGAGGGCCAGCGCCAATCGCGCCTGATCCAGCATCGACTTCTGCCGCTGAGGCTCGGTCCAGCCAGCGTCCAGCGTGCGTCGGAAGAAGCCGCCGCCGGAGCGGTCGTGCAGACCGCCGGCGACGACGGCGCGCGCCGCCTGCAGGGCCGCGGCACGCCCCGCTTCACCCCGCCCAAGCAGGAATCGAATGACCTCGGGCTCGGGCTCCTTGGGGGCGGTCCCAAATCCGCCATTAACCGGATCGACCGCCGCGAGCCACGCCGCGGTCGCACGGGTCAGCAGAGCCTCGACGGCGCCGGGCGCGGGTCGTTCGACAGGCGCCGGGCGCATCCGCTCCTCCGCCTCCTCCGCAAGCGCACGGGCGCCGGCAGGATCCTCCCGCCACTGGTCGAGCGCCGTCCGCGCACTCTTGAGAAAACCGGGACGCCCCCACTCCTCCGTCGCCGGCAGGTATCCGGCGCCGTCATACGGTCTGAACTCCGGTGTGAGCCACACATGCACCGGCCAGCCGCGGGCTTGCTTGACGGTCGTCACGTAATGGTGGGCAAAGGCCGCCACCCCGGGCTGCACCGAAGCGTCCACCAGAACGCAGAGAAAATTCTCGTTGAGCCAGTCTGCGGTCTCCTTGCGTCCGAAGATCTGCGTGAGCGTCGTCCGGCTGAGCTCGGCGGTTTCGATTCCGACGAACACATAGACATTGCGCCCTTCGGAGCGCGCCTGCTGTACGGTCGCGGCGTTCCACGGCCGCCACGACACCAGGCTGCCCTCGGCTTCCGCCTGCGCCCAGGTCGAGCCGAAGGCGCCCGCCGCTGGCTGCGCCGCGAGCGGCTCGAGGAGGAGGAAAGCGAGAAGAAACGCGCCGATGGACCGGCGGAAACGCCCGGTCAGGGGACCGGGCCGACCGGAAAGGCGCGGGCGGGCCGGGCCTTGCGAGTCCGCTGACGGAGCGGACAAGGCGGCACTGGGCGATGAGGAACTCCGCTGCATGGCGGCAAGCTAGCGCTTTTCGAAGAGCAGGAGCGAACCTTCGTTGCGCGCCACGACGACGCGCAGCCCCGCGGGATCGGCGAGCAGCGCCGCCGCGCGCACCTCCCCGGTCGCGACGACTCCAGCCTGCGCGGGCGAAAGCGCCACAAAGCCACCGCGTCCGTCGCCTTTCAGGACGACGCCCACGCCGCCGTCAAAACGCCCGGTGGTCGGTTCCGGGGCGTGCGAATTGCCTGCCGCAAGGAGATCGAGGTGTCCGTCGCCGTCGAAATCCGCCGCCACCACGGCATTCAGCGGCGCAAGTTGCGCTTCGCGCGGGAAGGGTCGAAACACGAACCGCCCGCCCTCTTGTTGAAGGAAGACGCCACTGGACAACTCGGCCGCTTCAAGCACCTGCGCCCCGGCAAGCCAGCGGTCACCGAAAAGTTCCTCCACGGACGCCTCGGCGAAGGCCCGGAAGGTCGGATAGCGACGTGTCACCGCCGGAAACGAGTAACCGAGCTTGCTCCGGCCGCGCCACGGCACCCAGCGACCCCCGTCAAGACGCGCCTCGATCAACTGCGGCCGGCCGGAGCCATCCGGCCCTCCGGCATAGAGCCGGGCGGGCGCCTGCGGCGAGGCGCGGTACTTTGTATTCAATCCATAGTTACCGACAATCAGGTCGGGGCGCCCGTCGCCGTTCACGTCGGCGATCGTCAGCGCGCACCACCAGCCGGTGATCTCCGAGAGTCCGGCCGCCGCCGTGCGGTCCACGAAACGTCTTCCGTCCCATGCGAGGAGACGGACCGGCCCCCACTCCGTCGCGACCGCAAGTTCGGGACGCCCGTCGCCATCGAGATCGCCCCACGAGGCCGCCGTCACGAGGCCGATGTTGCGCAAGACCGGCGCGACCTCAGCGGTCACGTCGACGAACCGTCCCCCGACATTGCGCAACAGCGCGCTGCGCGGAACCACGGGGTACCGCCCGGGCACGACGCGTCCGCCTACGAAAAGATCGACGGCGCCATCGCCGTCGAAATCCGCCGCGGTCACCGCCGTGCCGCTGTCGTTCTCCGCCGGCACGGCGCCGGCGGGCGCGGGACGAAAATTGCCCTTCCCATCGTTGAGGTACAGGCGGTCCTGCAGCCAGGGACTCTCCGCCCCGTGGTGGACGCCGCCCGCCACGACAAACAGATCGGCGGCGCCATCCCCATCCGCGTCGAGAATGACGGCGCCCGTGTCGTCCGCAGCCGCGGCGTCGGCCCACGGCTGGTCTTTCGCGGCCTCGAACCCTCCGTGCGCGTCGGCGAGATAGAGCACGCCGGCCTGCCCCGCTCCGCCGCTCACAAAGACATCCAGGCGTCCGTCCCCGTTCACGTCCGCGGCCGCGACCGCGGGCGCCTGACCGTACAACCGGCGGGGCAGCAGGCGCTGGCGGATCAGTTCGTCGTAGGGATGAAGGACGCTTTCGTGACGCAGCCCGCGGGCGACGGCGCGCTCGGCAAAAACGGCGTCTTCCCGGGGCGGTTCGTGCAGCCTCGCCGGCGGCAGCTTCCCGGCGGGTCCTTCGACGGGCTCGGGCACGACGATTTCGTGGTCGCCCGGGAGATCCGTAAGTACGGTGACCGCTCCGCGCGGCCAACGCACTTCGAGGCGTTCGATCCGCGCGTCCTGGCCGAGGCCGAAGTGAACCACGGCGGCCTCGCCCGAGGCGATGCCCCGTTCGGTGTAGACCTGCCGGACCTGGAGGCCCGCGGCCGTCGTCAGGCGGATCTCCGTACCGATCCCGTCGCGGTTGGGCGGCAGACCGCGCAGGCGCACCAAGGCCCGGTGCCCGGAAGTCGTGCGGTTGCGCACCACCGTCGGCGGCGCATCGAGGTTCGCGTAGACAAGGTCGAGGTCGCCATCCCCGTCGAGATCGACCGGCACGGCGGCAAAGGCCACGGTGTCCTCGTCGACGCCCCAGGCGCCGGAAACCTCCTCCATGACGAGGTCTCCAGCGTTTCGATACAGGAGGGTGCGTTCCCTGCGCGGCGCGGCCCCGCGCCACACGGCCGCGCGGGCTTCGAGGGACGGCGCGATGTTCTGAAGGTCGACGAGGTCGGCGTCGATGAAGTTGCGGATCATCCCGGCCGTGACGAAGACATCGAGCCGCCCGTCGTTGTCGAAGTCGGCGAAGCGCGTAGCCCAGGTCCAACCGGTCGCCTCCATCCCGAGCAGATGGGCGGCCTCGGTATAGCGGTCCGTGCCGGTGTTCAGGTAGACCGCGTTCCACATGTACTGCGGGATCAGGGTCGAGACCCGCTCCATTTCCCAGAGACCGCGGCCGATCTCCTCCATGCCCGTCAGGTACTCGCGGTGCGTGCGGTCGCGCATGTCGGTGATCATGAAGTCGACGAGGCCGTCGTTGTTGAGGTCGCCGGAATCGGCGCCCATTGAAAAATAGGTCACGTGCGGGAGCCGCTCGTCGACCACGTCGACGAAGGTGCCATCTCCGCGGTTGAGGTAGAACCGGTCGGGGGTTTCGAAGTCGTTGGCCACATAGAGGTCCGGCCAGCCGTCGTGGTTGGCGTCGAACCAGATCGCCGTGTGCCCCTGCGTGAGGCCCCAGATGCCGGCGGCGGCGCCGACCTCCGTGAAGCCCGCCGGACCGTCGTTGCGCAGGAGCAGGTCGCGGCGCCCCTGCGGCGACTTCGAGAAGTCGAGGATGTTGGTGGTCAGGTAGGCGTCGAGGTCGCCATCGCGGTCGTAGTCGGCGAACGTTGCGTGCACCGACGCGTCCTTGATCGCGAGGCCATAGTCCGCGGCGCGCTCCTCGAAGGTGCCGTCGCCCCGGTTGACGAAGAGCAGGTTGGGCAGATCGTAGCGGCAGAGGTAGAGGTCGGGCCAGCCGTCCTGGTTGATGTCCACCACAGTGACGCCGTTGTTGCTCGAAGGCGCTCCGTCCACGGCCACGCCCGCCGCGGCGGCGCCTTCGGAAAAGACCATGTCACCTGTCTGCCAATACAAGGCGCAGGGGCCGTTCTTCGAGACCATGAAGAGGTCCGGACGGCCGTCGCCGTTGAAGTCGGCCACGGCCACGCCGGTTTCAACCGCGCCAAGCGTGAGCTCGCGGAAACGTTCGCCCCACATGCGCGGGTCGTCGAAGACGTTCGCCACCGTCAGACCGGCCGCCGCAGGATCGAGGCGTTCGAAGGGTTTCGCCCCGGCAGGCGCCGGTTCGCGGGGCTTGAGCGGTGTGAGGACGACGTCGCCGGCGAGGGCCACGCCCGTGGCCGCCATGAGAAGGCAGACAAGCTGGAGGGCGTTCATCGAACGGCGGCATGGCCGACCGGCGGAAGGGCCCGCTCGAAAACGTAGTCGGCGATCTGGATGCCGGACGCCTGACCCGCGAGGTTGGCCGACATGGTGTGAATGCCGCCCCAGACGCGGCTCATCCCGATCTCATCGCGCGCCTCCGACAGGCGGCGATAGGTGCGCACGGCGCCGGGCAGGCCGTCCGACGTCGTGGTGAATTCGATCTCGTCGGTGCCGAACCACCGCTCGAGCAGGCGGGAGGCTGCACCGGTGTAGGTGCTGTGACCGGAGGTGTAATCCGGGTGAGCGGGCGAGCTCATATTGGGAATGAAGTCGGGGACCGCACGATGATGCGGGTTGATCTCCGTCGTGAGTTCGCGGAGGGCGGTCTCCGGCCGCCAGAGGTTGTAGTGATACTTGGTTTCCCAAGAGGAGATGGCGGCGTCGGCCGTCGCAAAGTTGAGCAGGGCGAAGAGCCGGGCAGTGGCGAAGAGGTCGAGGCGGTGACGGCGCGCGAGGTCCTGCGCGATGACGTTCCAGTGACCCGCGGGGGTGGCCGTGCCAAGATCGTCCGCCCAGAAGGGTGTCGAGAGCGTTTCGTACTCGGTCCGCTCGGCGCGATCGCGCCCGCCGACACGCGCGACGTAGGCCAGTTCTTCCGCGTAGGCCGCGGAATCGATCGCTGGCGGTGGCGGCGCGCGGAACTGCGAGGGACTCGTCATCACGAACGGCGTGGTCGTCGCGAGTTGGGGCGTGACGGGCGGCCGGAAACCCGGAGGCGTCTCGCGCCAGACGCCCGGCGCAGGCGACGCGACGCGCGGCAGCTCCACCGGCCGATTCCAACCGCTGCGGGCCCGCTCGGCGAGTATCGCCTCGGCCACCTCGCGACCGTAGGCAAGGCCGGCGTCGCGCGCCGGCCCCGGCGCCACGTCGGCGAGGACGCGGTCGCGCGCGAGGTCGAAGTTGCGCGGATTCGAGGTCTGACCCCACAGCGCCACGAGCACGCGATGAGCTGCCGCGGCGAGCGCCGCGTCGAGCGAAGCGCCGGCGGGCGCCGGTGCGTCGAAACGCCACGGACGGTGCGTTCGCGCAAAACCCGCCGTGACATCGTAGAGCGCGGCGTGAAAGGTCGCGAGGTGCAGCGAGGCGATCGGCGGCGGGTTACGCGAGAGGCGCGTCGCGTTGAGCACCTCGTCGTTCCAGACGAGAATGGCATTGTCTCCGGGCAGGGCGGCGCGCGCAGGTGCTACGAGCAGCGCCAGCGCCAGGGCGGGAAGCGCACGGCAGGGGAACTTCATGGGGTGGGCGAAAGGTAGGGGTGGACGGCGGACTTGTCGACGCTCACGGACGACTCTCGATCGATAGCACGCGCCCCCGCTTGCGCGTAGACCCCAAGCCTGCTAACATTAGACTTGCGTGGGACAGGAACGGACGTCCTCGTCGTGCGCGTTTCGCCCCCCTGCCCCTCGCCACCCGCCCCTCCGCCCGTCGATGAACGAGAAACGCACCACCCTTGCCGACATCGCGAAGCGCGCCGGCGTGCATGTCACCACCGTGTCGCTCGCGTTGCGCAACCACCGTCGGCTGCCTGAGACCACCCGCCAGCGCATCCAGGATCTCGCCAAGGAAATGGGCTACGTCCCCGATCCGCTCCTGCGTGCCCTCGTCTCCTACCGCGGCAAGGTCATGGAGCGCCGCAATCCGCCGACCGTCGCCTACGTCACCAACTGGGACACGCGCTGGGGCTGGCGCAAGACGACGGCGCACGGCTCCTTCTACGCCGGAGCCGAACGCAAGGCGCAGGAGCTGGGTTTCACCCTCGATCATTTCTGGATGCGCGAGGAGGGCATGACCCAGCAACGTCTCAACTCCATCCTCACCGCGCGCGGCATCAACGGCATGATCCTCGCCTCGCACATGCTGGAGTTCGACGACGCCATGAACTTCGACTGGTCCCGTTTCAGCGGCGTGAAGATCGACTACTTCCCCCACCACCCCGCCCTGCACACGGTCACCAACGACCAGCTCAACATCATCCGCCTCGCTTTTCGCCAGGTCCTCGCCGCCGGTTATCGGCGCATCGGTCTGGTCATGCACCGGGGCTGGGATCACAGCGCCGACCTCAACTGGTCCACGGGGTTCATCAGCGAACAGCATGGCCTGCCCAAGGCCGACCACGTGCCGATGTTCATCTTTCCCGAAGCCGAACGCGTCGACGAATGGATTCACGACGGCAAGTCGGAGGTCATCGCCCCGGCCCGCACCTTCAACGCGTGGTTTCGCAAGTACCGGCCCGAGATCATCCTCAGCAAGGCGTCCTTCGTGCAACCTCGCTTCGAGGAACTGGGCCTGCGCGTCCCCGACGACGTCGCCTTCGCCGATCTCTTCCTGGAAAACGCCGACGGCATCGTCGCAGGCGTGGAGCAGAGCTACGAGACCGTCGGCGAACTCGCCGTCGAAATCCTCGCCGGCCAGCTGCAGCACAACAAATACGGCGTGCCCACCGTGCCCACCACCACCCTCGTCGAAGGCACCTGGCACGACGGCTCCTCCTGCCCGCCGCGGAAGAAATAGGCGCCGGCATTGCCTCCGCGCTGCGGGCGGACATGCTCTGATCCAACATGTCCGCCCCCGCCCCGACGGCCCGTCCCCCTCCCCGGACAGGTGCGTTTTACCGCTCCGTGGTCCGCCCCGCCCTGTTTGCCCTCGACCCGGAGCGCGCCCACGGCCTCGCCCTGCGCGCCGCCGGCGCCGCGGGCCGCGTTCCCGGCCTGCCCGCGCTGGTGAAGGGGATTTTTGGATACACCCATCCCTCCCTCGCCCGGACGATCGCCGGCCTGCGCTTCGCCAATCCGCTCGGGCTCGCGGCGGGGTTCGACAAGAACGGCCAGGCCGTCGGCCTGCTTGGCGCCCTCGGCTTTGGCCACGTCGAGATCGGCTCGGTCTCAGCCTTTCCGTCGGCCGGCAATCCGCGTCCGCGGCTGTTCCGCGCCGCTCCCGAGCACGCCATCATCGTCGCGTACGGCGTGCCCAACGAGGGCTGCGAGGCCGTCGCCGCGCGCCTCGCCCGGTCGCGCTGCCCGGTGCCGCTCGGCATCAACCTCGTCAAGACCAACGACGCCTCCTGCCCCAACACCGACGAGGGTGTGCTCTCCGACTACGCCCGCGCCTTCGCCTGCCTCCAGCCGCGCGCAGCCTACATGAACATCAACATGAGCTGCCCAAACTCGGAGAACGACCGCGACTTCTTCGACGACCCGGCCCGCATCGCCGCGCTCTTCGCCCGGCTCGCCGCCGTCGGCCCGCGCGTGCCCGTTTTTCTCAAGCTGAAGCCCGCCCGCGATCCCTCGGTCTTCCGCGAGGTCGTCCGCCTCGCCGGCGCCCACCCGTACATCGTCGGCTTCGGCATCAACCTGCCCTCGGGCAAGCCGCCGGAGCTCGTGTTTAACCGTCCGCGCGAAACCTGGACCGGCCTGCCCGGCGCGGTTTCCGGACGCCCGGTGGAACCCCTCATCAACGCCAACCTGCGCGCCCTCGCGGAAGCCGCCCGCGCCAGCGGCCGGGATTACGCGCTCGTCGCCGCCGGCGGCGTCTTCACGGCCGAGGATGCCTACCTCAAGATCCGCCTCGGCGCCTCGCTCGTGCAGCTCTACACTGCGATGATCTACCACGGCCCGTCGATCGCGAAGGACATCCTCCGAGGCCTGGTCGCGTTGCTCGAGCGCGATGGTTTCCGTCACGTCTCCGAAGCCGTCGGCGCCGATCTTTGATTGCCGAGGCGCCAGACGCCGCGGCAGAGGTTCCAGCCCGTCTGCTCAGGGGACCGGGCCGACCGCTTCGTCCGATCGCCGCGTCCACCCCGGACCCTCGTAACTCAAGCAAGATTTGGGAGCGGCATTGCGCCGCGATGAAAGCCGCCCGTCTGCCCGCGCGGCGGGAAGCCGCTCCTGCTCAGGCAAGCCCGCTTCGCAGCGAAGCTGATGCCCTACAACCGCCTCAACAGGTACAGCCGGCGGTAGGCGCGGGGCGGCATGCCTTGCTCCAGCCGGAACCGACGCGAGAAATAATACTCGTCGGCAAACCCGCACCGCGCGGCGACCTCACGAACCGGCAGCGCGGTTTCCACAAGCAGCCGGCAGGCCGACTGGATGCGCAAGGTCAGCAGGGTGCGCCCGGGACTCTCGGCCATCGCCTCCGCCCAACGACGCCGGAAGGTCGACGCGGACAACCCGCGGCGGGCCGCCAACGCCTCCGGCGACACCTCCGGATCGCCCAGCCGCTGGCGCATCTCCTCCACGATCGCGCGCACGGCCGGCGGGAACTCGGCGCGCGCCTCCGTGCGCCCGGCCGGGGCCAGCCAGCTTTCGAGGATCATCCGCTCGCAAACACGATCGAACCGGTCCACCACCTCCGCCGGTTCCGCTGAGTTCGCGAGTTCGTGCAACGCACGCGCCTGCGCGCGCACCGCCGCCGGATCCGCCACCGGCCAGACCGGACGATCCGGGTCGATCAGCCGCGCCGCCTCGAAGCGCACCTTCGCCTCGGCCGGATAGGTCAGGTAGAGTTCGTCCCACGTTCCGCCGCGCAGGGGCAGCGGCCCGTACTCCAGGTATTCCCCCGGCCATTGCGTGATCACACAGGGTGCCACCACCGGCCAGACGCGCCCCCCGCGGTGCCACTCCCCCGCCCCGCGCAGGATGAAGGAAAAGTTGCAGGTCGAAAACGTCGTCCGCACCCAGTGGTCCTTCGCCGTCAGGTAGTCGGCATTGGCCACGTTGAAGGCCGCCGGGTGGCGGCGCGGAAAGGCCGCCCAGTGTTTGATCGAAAAGTCCATCTTTTTGGCGCCGGTGTCTATTTCGGGTGAAGTCGCGCCATGCTAGGATGCCCCTTTGCCCCTGCAATCCATGAAAAAAGTCCTCTTTCTCGCCGGTGGCTGGGAAGGCCACCATCCTGACCGGATCGTCCAACTCTTCGCCACGGACCTCGAGGCCGCCGGCCTCGCGCCGGAGATCGTCAAGTCGCTCGACCCGCTCGCCGACGCCGAGGCGCTCAAGGCCTACGCCCTGATCTTCCCGTGCTGGACCATGGGGCCGCTCACGCCCGAACAGGAGAAGGGCCTCGTCGCCGCCGTGCGCGCCGGCGTCGGGCTCGGCGGAATCCATGGCGGCATGGGCGACGCCTTTCGCGGACGCCTCGATTACGAGTGGATGGTCGGCGGCCACTTCGTGGGCCACCCGCACGTCGGCCCTTACGAGGTGCGCGTGACGGACCGCGCCCATCCGGCCACCGACGGCCTGCCCGCGCGCTTCGCGTATCGGTCGGAGCAATACTACATGCTGGTCGATCCCGGCATTCATGTGCTCGCCGAGACCGACTACGTCTACGAGGACCGCACGGTCGTCATGCCGGTCGCATGGACGAAGTCGTGGGGCGCCGGCCGCGTTTTCTACCAGGCCCTCGGGCACGAGCCCGCAGAGTTCGACGAATTTCCCGCCGCGCGCCGCCTCACCGTGCAGGGCTGCCTGTGGGCCGCCGGCCTGCGCTGACCCCGCCTGCCTTCGACATGCGCACCTACGCCTCCCCCGCCGCCATCCGCGTCGCCGTCGTCGGCTACGGCGGCGCCTTCAACATGGGCCGCCAGCACCTTCAGGAAATGAAGGCCGCCGGCATGACCCCGGCCGCCGTCGCGGAGATCGATCCGGCCCGCCTCGAGGTGGCCCGCACGGATTTCCCGGGCATCGCCACCTGCGTGACCGTCGACGACTTGCTCGCAGACGCGTCCGTCGACCTCGTCACTGTCATCACCCCTCACAACACGCACGCCGAGCTCGGCCTGATGATCGCTTCGGCCGGACGGCACGTCGTGCTCGAAAAGCCGATGGCGATCACCACGGCGGAGTGCGACGCGATGATCGAGGCCGGCCGCCGCCAGAACGTCGTCGTCAGCACCTACCACAACCGCCACTGGGATGGATGGATCCTGCGCGCGGTCGAGTTGTTCAAGTCCGGCGCCCTCGGCGACATCGTGCGTATCGACCTGCGCATGGGCTCGCATTCGCGTCCGGGCGACTGGTGGCGCTCCTCGCGCAGCATCTCCGGCGGCGTGCTCTACGACTGGGGCGTGCACCTGCTGGAGTACTCGCTGCAACTCATCGACTCGCCGGCGACCGAGGTCAGCGGCTACTCATGGAACGGATTCTGGGCCGCGCAGCCCGGTTTTCGCTGGGCCGCCGACGCCAACGAGGACGAGGCCCAGGCGGTGGTCCGTTTTGCCTCCGGCCAGCGCCTCAACCTCACGATCACGCACCTCGACGCCGCGCCGGAACGCGGTTTCATCAAGATCGTCGGCACCAAGGCGACCCACCTGATCGAGTGGAACTCCGCCGAAACCTTCACGCCGCAGGCCGACGGCCGCCTCGTCGTCGAACGCGCGCCCACGCCCAAGAGCGAAGGGCATAGATTCTACGAGAACATCGCCGCCCACCTCACGAAGGGCGAACCGCTCGTCATCACCGCGGAATGGGCCCGCCGCCCAATCCACCTGCTCGACCTCGCCGCCCAAAGCGCGAAGGCGGGTCGAGCCCTGCCGGTGACGTATCCCTGATCGGCGCATCGGCGCGCATTGCGCGCCGATCATGATCTCCGCACCGCGGTGCGGAGATCGTCACAGCGGCTTCAGGCCTGCTTCGATTTCCTTGCGGCGGTGTTCCAGGAACGGCGGCAGGGCAAGGCGCTCGCCGAGGGTTTCCATCGGCTCGTCGACCGCGAAGCCGGGGCCGTCCGTCGCAAGTTCGAAGAGGATCCCGTTAGGCTCCCGAAAATACAGACTGCGGAAATAGTAACGGTCCACGGGCCCGCTGTGGCGGATGCCCGCCGAGGACAACCTTGCGGCCCACGCTTCGTACTGGGCATCGTCCGGCACGCGGAAGGCCACATGGTGCACGCCGCCCGCGCCACCGCGGGCCGGCAAGAGGTCGGGCTCGACCATCACATGCAACTCCGCCGCCGGACCGCCCGCCCCCATCGCAAATACGTGCACGTCCCGCTCCGGCGCCGCGCCCTGGCGGTCTCCGCGGCTGTCCGCGAGCCGATACTGCCCTTCGGCACGCAGGTTCATGACCTTCGTGAGCACGCGTTCCGTCGGCCCGAGCGAGGGCACGCTCAGCACAATCGGGCCGAGTCCGACGATCTGCCGCTCCGCCGGCACGTCGCTCTTCGCCCACGGATGCGCCTCGCCCGGAGACGGATCGACCGTGAGGCAAAAGCGTTGGCCTTCGAAGTCCTCGAACGGCACGGAGGCCCGGCCGTGCCGGCTCTGCGTTTCGCCGCAGGTCACGCCGGCGGCGGACAGCCGCTCCCGCCACCAGGCCAGGTCGTCCTCGCTGCGCAGGCGCAGGCCCGTCGAGACGATGCTATGGGTGCCCCGGCCCTCGCGTCCAACCGGCCAGTCGAAGAAGGTCAGGTCCGTTCCCGGCGAAGCGACGCCGTCGGCGTAGAAGAGATGGTAGGCGGAAACGTCGTCCTGGTTGACGCTCTTCTTCACGAGGCGCAGGCCGAGGGTCTGCGTATAGAAGGCATGGTTGCGCGCCACTTCGGCGGTGACGGCGGTGAGGTGGTGGACACCGGTGAGTTGCATGTAGGCAAGGTGCGCGGTTTCGCCGTTTCGTCCAGTGCCGGCCGCCGCCTCCCCGGGCCCGCAGGGGCTGCGGGCAAACATCGCAGTTGAAACAGCGGGAATCCCGCAGACGATAGGGTCTGTCCATGAGCCGCTACGCACCTTCCGACGATCACGAACCGATGCTCTGGCTGCGCGGTCACGGCCTCTACGCCACGCACGTGCTTGTGCTGGTCTTCGTGATTTCATGCGTCGTGACCGCCCTCCTGTCGGGGTTCAGGGCGACAGGGCCACTGACGTGGCTGGTCTTCGACAGCTCCTCGGTCTTGAAGGGCCAGTTCTGGCGGGTGTTCACGTACGGCGTGGTCAATCCGCCCTCGCTTTGGTTCGCGATCGACATGCTGATGCTCTTCTGGTTCGGGCGCGAGGTGGAGAAGGTTTTCGGCCGCCGCACCTTCCTGAAGTTCTACGCAGGCATCTACCTGCTGCCGTCGATTCTCTTCACGTTGATCGGCCTCTGGCATCCCGAGCAGTTCGCCGGCGTGCGCAGCTCGTTCCCGCTCTTCATCGCCTTCGCCACGCTCTATCCGAATGCGATGCTCTTGTTCAACCTGCTCGCCAAGTGGGTGGCCCTGATCCTCGTTGCGCTCTACACGTTGATCGCCCTCTCCAACCGCGACGTCGTCGGCTTCGTTTCGCTCGCCGCCACCGCCGGCTTCGCGTGGGCCTTCGTGCGTCACACGCAGGGCCGCTTCGAGCTTCCGTCCATCCCGCTGCCGCGGCGTTCCGCGCCTCCGTCGGAGCCGGCGGGAAGCCGCACGCGCGCGAGCGCACCGCCGGTGCGCGAGCCGGACTTCATGGCGGTCACGGACGCGTTGCTCGACAAGATCGCGCGCGACGGCATCGGCAGCCTCACGGCGGCGGAGCGCCGCCATCTCGACGAGGCCCGCGAACGCCTGAAGCAGCGGCGCAGCTGAGCCCCGGTGTCGACCGCCTCCGCGCCATGCCCTTCCTTCGGAGGATCGAGCTGACGCGCCCGACCGGGGCCGCAGGTTTTCCGTTTTCCGTCCCGTCGCTCGCCACGCTGGACGTCCTGCATTTCCCCGCGCCGGTGACCTTCTTCGTCGGCGAAAACGGCTCCGGCAAATCCACCCTGCTCGGATTCCCGGAAGCGGATATCCTGAGTTTCGACGAAGGGGCAATCCGCCAGGCCGACTACGCCTCGCTGCCCCACGTGACGCTCACGCGCGATTTCCTGGCGGACCCGGCACGCTACACACGGCGTCTCTGACCCCGGCTTAGGCGCCGCGCGCCTTCGCCGCGTGCGCCGCGGCCACGGCGAGGTATTTTTCCGCCCACCCGCGCAACGCGCCTTGTTCCTCGGCAGAAAGCGGGCGCACCACCCGCGCCGGCGTCCCCATCACCATCGAGCCCGGCGGCACGATCATCCGCGGAGTCACCACCGCGCCAGCCGCGATCAGGCAACGGTCGCCGATGCGGGCACCGTCAAGGATCGTCGCCCCCATGCCGATGAGGCATTCGTGGCCGATCGTGCAGGCGTGGACGATCGCGGCGTGCCCGATCGTGCACCAATCACCCACAATCGCGTCGAGGTCGTCGGCGAGGTGCACGACCGCGTTGTCCTGCACATTGGTGCCCTCGCCGATCTCGATGCGGGCAATGTCACCGCGCAGCACGGCACCGTAGAACACGCTGCTGCGCGGCTTCAGGGTCACGTCGCCGAGCACCGTGGCATTCGGCGCCACGAACAAGGCCGATGCGACCTCCGGCGTTTTCGCAAGATGGCGGGCGAGGCGCGCGTGGACGTCCATCCCCACCGGGTTACGCCAGGCCAAGAATTTGGCAAGGCCCCGCGTCGATCCGACCGAAACGACCCGCGGGCGGCCAGCCCGCATGCTCCACAAGCCCGGACGTAGCGTGCCGCAAGGATTGCGCAGGAGCGGCCTTACGCCGCGATGGGTGGCGGACGGTGTTCGTCGCGGCGTAAACGCCGCTCCTACCTCCACAGAGTTCATCTGGTGGAATTTGCGGACTACTCCCGCTCGTCCTCGCGTCCCCGTCTTCCGCCAAACCAAACCGCCCAGCCGAGCCCGACGGCCAGCCCGAGCACGAGCAGCCCGACGACAAACCCGGCGACAACCGCGAATTGATAAAGAATGGCAATCATGTGCCGATCCCCCGTAGACGCGCATTCTGCAAAGAAGTTTCTCGCGCGGAGAAATTTTGCACCCAAGCTGCTCCCGCTTCCCGCATGGATACGTTTACGCACCTGTGGCGCGGTCTGATCGGCATCGCCGCCTTTGTGGCCATCGCCGTGGTGTTCAGCACCGACCGCCGGCGGATTCCGTGGCGCGTCGTCGGCATCGGCCTCGCCCTGCAGGTCGCGATCGGCGGCCTCGTCCTCTACGCCCCGCCCGTCCGCGCCCTCTTCGAGGCCGTCGGCGCGTTCTTCGTCACCTTGCTGAGCTTCACCAACGAAGGCACGGCCCTCGTCTTCGGCTGGCTCAACACCATCGCCGGCGGCAACGTCGACGACCTCGCCTTCACGCGCGGCGGTCCGATCTTCGCCATCTCGGTGCTGCCGACGATCATCTTCTTCGCCGCCTTCACCTCCCTGCTCTACCGCCTCGGCGTGCTCCAGTGGATCGTCTACGGCTTCGCCTGGTTCATGTCGAAGACGCTCCGGCTCTCCGGGGCCGAGACCCTCAGCGCCTCGGCCAACATCTTCGTCGGCCAGACCGAGGCCCCGCTGCTCATCAAACCGTACCTCGCGCGCATGACGCGCTCCGAGCTGCTCGCCATCATGGTGGGTGGCATGTCGACCATCGCCGGCGGCGTCATGGCCGTCTACATTGTCCTGCTCGGCGGCAACGATCCGGCCGAACAAGTCCGCTGGGCCACCCACCTGCTCACCGCCTCCGTCCTCTCCGCCCCGGCCGCCCTCGTCGTCGCGAAGATCCTCCTCCCGCAGAGCGAACCCGTCGACACCACCCTCGCCCTCAACGTCGAAAAACCGGGCGCCAACCTGCTCGACGCGATCTGCCTCGGCACCACCGACGGCATCCGCCTCGCCGTCAACGTCGGCGGCATGCTCATCGTCTTCACCGCCCTCGTCGCCCTCGTAAACTGGACGCTCGCCAACTGGCTCGGCAGCTGGACCGGTCTCAACGCCTTCGTCGCCGGCGCGACCGACGGACGCTACGACTCGCTTTCGCTCCAGTTGCTGTTCGGCCTGCTCGGCGCCCCGCTCGCCTGGCTCATGGGCATCGACAGCGGCCAGCTCGTCGCCGCCGGACAACTGCTCGGCGAAAAGACCGTGCTCAACGAGTTCTACGCCTACTTCACGATGAACCGCCTCCACTCCGAAGGCGTGCTCACCGACGACCGCACGCGCATGATCCTCACCTACGCACTCTGCGGTTTCTCCAACATCGTCTCCATCGGCATCCAGATCGGCGGCATCGGCGCCCTCGCCCCCGAAAAACGCAGCGAACTCGCCCTGCTCGGCTGGCGCGCCCTCCTCGGCGGCAGCCTCGCCTGCTTCCTCACCGCCAGCGTCGCCGCCATGCTGACGTGAGGCGGCGCCCGCAAGAAGGCCTCCAGACGAAACGCTGACCTTCTCCGATCGACGCCAGGCCCCGCTTCTTCCCCGAACGCGATTCCCCTCCGTCGCTCCCGACGCCGGCTCGCCGCGCCGCTCTTCCACCAACCCCTCCGTCTCCACCATGAGAGTTCCCGTGCTCGCCTTCCGGTCCGCCGCCCGGACGTTCCATCGGCAAATGGAAGGGCGAGGTCCTCACGCGCGGCATCCAGGGCGCCACCCATCAGGTGGCCGATCTTTTCGGCGACTGGCGCGAGGAACTCGTCACCTTCGTCAACGGCGAGATCCGCATCTACAGCACGACGATTCCCACGTCCCCATCCGTGCGGGCACGACTCTCGTTCGCCGTCAAACCACGCCCATGGGGACATGGGCGGCTACATTAAAGCCACGTCCCCATCCGTGCGGTTCGATGATGATCTCCCTCAATCTTAAACCCACCCCTTAAACTGGCGCGCAAAGCGCGCCAAACTCCCCCGTTGACCTGCACCCCTGCGAACACAAGTTCTCAAGGCGTCCGGCAACGGAAGGGTGGCCGAGTGGTTTATGGCTCCAGTCTTGAAAACTGGCGTGGGCGAAAGCTCACCGTGGGTTCGAATCCCACCCCTTCCGCCAAAAAATCGCCTCCTCATCGTGCGCTCACCGTGGAGTTCCGCATCGCGCGCAGCCTGACTGACGGTGGGATGAGAACCCATGGGTTCGACGGAGCCACTCCTGCGCAATCCTTGCGAAACGCTGCGGCTTTGCCGGTGAAGTTTGCGGACCACGAGTTTGCCCCCCCCGCCTGATCTGCGTCCGTGCAGGGTGGAAGCGGCGAAGGAACCGTTGCTGCCGTCACCCGCCCTGCTCGGTCTCCGTCGCCGCACTGGTGAGCGTCACCAATTCGCGCAGGGAGGTGAAGTGCTGGCTGAGGTCGAAGTCGCCGCCGAGTCCGCCGATGAGCTTGTCGAAGAGGTCCTTCTTGGACGCCTTCAAGGCCTCGATGCGTTCCTCGATCGTGCCGGCGGTGACCATGCGATAGACGAACACGGTGCTCTTCTGGCCGATGCGGTGGACGCGATCGACGGCCTGGGCCTCGACGGCCGGGTTCCACCAGGGGTCGAGCAGGAAAACGTAGTCGGCCGCGTGAAGCGTGATGCCGGTGCCGGCGGCCTTGAGGGAAACGAGCATGGCGGCCGCACCCTCGGCCGTCTGGAAGGCCTGAACAGGTTTCTGGCGGTCGAGCGTCATGCCCGTGAGTTCGTGCAGCGGCAGATCCGGGAAATTCGCCTGCAGGGCCGCGCGCACGCGGTCGAGCAGCATGACGAACTGGGAAAAAATGACGACCTTGTGACCGCTGCCAACGACCTCCGCGAGCTTCTCGACGAGCAGGTTGAGTTTGCCCGAATCGGTCAGCGGAGCCTTGAGCCACGGCAGCATGTCCGGGTCGCAGCAGGTCTGGCGCAGGCGCGTGAGCAGGGCGAGGAAGCCGAAGGACTTCTCGCGCATGGCCGCACCGACGTCGTCGCCCAGGCGCTGCAGGCCTTCGGCGCAGATGCGCGCGTATTCGGCGCGCTGCACGTCGGTGAGCGGACAGATGAGCTCCATCTCCACCTTTGGCGGCAGCTCGGTCGCCACCTCGCGTTTCGTGCGGCGCAGGATGAAGGGGGCGAGTTGCGCGCGCAGGCGCTCAAGGGTGCCGGGACGATCCGAGTTCAAGGCGGCCTCGAAGGAGGCGCGCGAGCCGAGCAGGCCGGGCAGGAGGAAGCGGAAGATGGACCAGAGGTCGAGCTGGCGGTTCTCGAGCGGCGTGCCGGTGAGCACGAGGCGATGGCGGGCGCGCACGGCAAAGCAGGTCTGCGTGACCTTCGCGTCGGGGTTCTTGATGAACTGACCCTCGTCCAGCACCGCGTAGCCGAACTCGACGCCGTCGAGCAGCGCACGGTGCTTGCGCAGCTGCGTGTAGCTAGCGAGCCAGATGACGGGGTCCTTGCGTTGCACGAAATCGTTGCCCGTCTTGAGCACGTCGATCTGGAGATCGGGGAAAAAGCGTTCGATCTCCTCGCGCCAGACCGGGACAACGCTGGCCGGGCACACGATGAGGTGCGGCACGCCGGCGACCGGACGGGCGGCGAGCAGGGAGATCACCTGCAGCGTCTTGCCGAGACCCATCTCGTCGGCGAGCAGTCCGTGGCAGCCGACATCGCCGAGGTGATGCATCCACTCGACACCGCGGCGCTGGTACGGGCGCAGCAATTCGGGAAGGCGGGCTTCGACCGGCGTCGCCGTGAGCACGCTCTTGCGCCAGCCCTCGAGCTCGGGAGAGAGCGTGAGCTTGAAGCGCGCGTCGTTGTAGAGGGAAAAGATCAGGTACGGGGAAAGCTGCCCGTCGACGTGGGTCTCGGCGGCGTTGCGCCGCCAGGCATCGAGAGCGGCGAGCCGGTCGGTCGGCAGCGCGACGATGCCGACGCTCGGCAGGATCGCCGGCGAGGTGCCACGGTTGAGGAGGCCGTTGACCTCTTCGTCGGTGAGCAGGCGCTCGCCCGCCTTGAAAATCCAACGGAGGTCGATGGCGCCCCCTCCCTTGGCCCCGGCGCGACGCTCGGCCACTGCCTCGATCTCGATCGTCTTCGTGCCCTTGACGAGCAGCGCAGCATTCGCGTCGAGTTCGATCATGAACAGGCGCCGCCACGAGGAGAGCGTGCCCTTGAGGAAATTCGGGATCTCCGCCACGTTGTCCAACGTGTAGAGCCCGGTCTCCTGATGATACTGGAAGTGGGCCTTGCGGGCGTAGGCGGCGAGACCGATGAGTTTGGCGCGCTCGCCGGAGGTCGCGTGATGACCGTTGGCGTGCGCCACCGCGCCGAGCGCGGGAACGCGCTTCTTGTCGGATCCCTGCCAGTAAGCCTGAAAGGTGAGGCCACTCGCCTTGGTCTTGAAGACCAGCACAAGGGTGCGGGACGGACCGCGCGTCGGCGTCGCTCCCGCCGGGCGGGCGGCCCCGGGGGCGGACGGCAAGCGCGAGCCCGCCGCGGCGGCGCCGTTGCCGTTGGCGTGGCCGTGATGGCCGTTGTGTCCATTGTGCCCGTTGCTTCCGTTGGCCTTCGGCGCGCCGGCCTCGGCCTCCACCGCAGGTTCTTCGCCCGGGAGTGGAGAGATCTCGTCGGCCACGAGTTCCTCGATCTCGTGCAGACCGGCCACGGCGAGGGCGTGGGCGATCTCGACGTCGGTCGACGAGGAACGCACGGACATGCCTTCCGGTCCCCACTCGATCACCGCATACTCGTCCTTCTTTTCGACGCGGCGGTGGATGATGGCGTCGCTCGCGGTCAACTCCAACTCGCGGACCTCGCCCTCGCGATAGATGCGGCGGCCCTCGTCGAGCTGCGAACCGGAGAAATGCGACGCCCAATCTTGCTCCAGACGACCGAACCAGGATTCGAGGGATTGGGGTGTGTAGACGCGCTTGGGTCCGTGCGTTTGCATCCGGCTAAAAAAGGGGAACGTAGAACCGCCCCCCCCCCGGGCAATCCTTAATTCTCCTCCAAGGAAATTTCGGAACGAATTAACGCGACCGTGCGCGCGACCGCACCTTGATTGCGCTGCTGCCAGGCCTGTGCGGCGGCGCCCATCTGCACGCGGATCCCAGGCGCATCGAGCAGTTCCGCGAACACGGAGGCCAGTTCTGCGGCCGTTTGCACGCGACGCGCGGCGCCCGCTTCGAGCAATTCCGCCACGATCGCGCGGAAATTGCTCAACGACGGTCCGAGCACGAGCGCCTTGCCAAGCGCGGCCGCCTCCACCGGCGTCTGGCCTTCGCCGTGCGGCGGCAGGCTCTTGCCGACGAAGACGATCTCCGCCACCTGCGTGAGCCGCCGCAGCTCGCCGGTCGTGTCGCCGACAGCGACGTCCACCTCCGCCGCCGCCGGTCCGCGCGAGCGGAGGTGATGGCTCACGCCGGCTTCGCGCAGGAGCGCCTCGACCTCGCCCCGGCGTTCCGCATGCCGCGGCACGAGCAAGAGGCGGCAGGCCCGGCCCTGCGCACGCAACGAGCGCCACGCGGCGAGCAACGCCTCCTCTTCGCCAGGCCAGGTGGACGAGCCGAGGATGATGGGATCGTCGCCGGCAAGTCCAAGCTCCGCCCGAAGCGCGCCGCGGGCCTCGGACGTCATCGGCTCGATCGCAAGATCCAGCTTGAGGTTGCCCGTCGTCTCCATGCGTTCGGGCGGAAAACCCAGTTCGCGAAACCGGCCGGCGTCAAAGGGCGAAGCGGGCAGCAGCCGGCTGATGCCGGCAAAGAGCGGACGCAGCAGCGGACGGATCCCGCGCATCCGCCGATAACTGCGGTCGCTCATTCGCGCATTGATGCAAACGACCGGCACATTAGCGCGTCGCGCCTGCGCCAGGTGCTCGGGCCAACGCTCGCCCTCGGCAAGGATCGCGAGGTCCGGCTGAATCCGCCGCCACGCGCGCCGGGAGAACAGCCACCAGTCCAGCGGGAAATACTCCACCGCGATGACCTTGCCGCCGTAACGCTCGCGGGCCAGATGGTAGCCCGTGCTCGTCGTCGTCGTCAGGTAGAGCTCGAGGTCCTCGTCTCCCGCCAGCGCATCGATCACCGGACCGACTGCGAGCATTTCGCCGACGCTGACCGCCTGCAGCCACACCCGCCGGCGCCCGGGCGGCTTCGCCGGAAGGTCCGCACCCCGTCCGAAACGATGATCGAAGTTCTCGCGGTACCCGCGCCGCCGCCGCATCCGCCACAGGTAATACGGGGCCGAGACCAGCAGGAGAACCGGGAAAAGCGTGCGGTAGAGCCAGAGCAGCATGGGCAGACCGGATACGGAACGAATCCCGGGCGCGGGACAAAATCAATCTGCGCCGGGCGACGCCCGGCGGCTCCCGTACAGCCCTCCCTCCTGCAGGGCGCCTTTGACGCCGCGCCCTTTTTCGTCACGTTCCGCGCATGACCCGTTTGCTCCCCGCCCTGCTCGCGCTCCTGCTCGGCGCGCTTCCCGCCTCCGGCCAGCCGGGCTTCGCCCACGAGAACAGCGACCTCCGCCCGGATTCCCACGTCCGCTTCGGCGTCCTCCCCAACGGCCTCCGTTACGCGATCATGGCCAACGCGGAACCGCGGCAACGCGCCTCCCTGCGCCTGCTCGTCAACGTCGGCTCCCTGCACGAGACCGAGAGCCAGCGCGGTCTCGCCCACTTCCTCGAGCACATGGCCTTCAACGGCAGCAAACAGTATCCCCCGGGCACGCTCGTGGAATTCTTCCAGCGCATGGGCATGAACTTCGGCGGCGACACCAACGCCTCCACCGGCTTCGACCGCACGATCTACATGCTCGAACTGCCCGACACCCGCGGCGAAACCCTGGCCGAGGGCTTCAAGGTCCTGCACGACTACGCCGGGGAACTCCTGCTCGAGAACTCCGAGATCGAACGCGAACGCGGTGTCATCCAGGCCGAGAAACGCACGCGCGACTCCGTCGACTACCGGGCCTTCGTGGCCGAATTCGAGTTCGTGCTCGGCGCGTCGCGCTTCCCGCAACGCCTGCCGATCGGCACCGACGAGGTCATCCGCGGCGCCCCGCGGGAGGAGTTCGTCGACTTCTACGACACCTGGTACCGCCCGGAACGCATGGCCGTCATTGCCGTCGGGGACTTCGATCCCGCCGTCGTCGAACAGCGCATCGTCGAGGGGTTCTCGTCCCTCTCAGCCCGCGCCCCCGCGCGCGACGATCCCGACCTCGGCACGGTGGACGTCTTCGCCGGCATCCGCACCAAGCATTACCACGAGCCCGAGGCCGCCGCGACCACGGTCGGCATCCAGACCCTCACCGCGTATTCGCGCGAACCCGACACCGCCGCCAACCGGCTCAAGTACCTGCCGCGCGAGCTCGCCGTCGCCATGCTCAACCGCCGCCTCGCCGAGCTTGCCAAGGCGGAGGACGCGCCGTTCTCGGCCGGCCGCGCGGGCGTCCACGAGGGTTATGACTTCTACCGCAACGCGGGTATCGAGCTCACCAGCCAGCCCGTCCAGTGGGCCGCCGCGCTCGCCGTCGCCGACCAGGAACTGCGCCGCGCCCTCGAACATGGGTTCCAGCCCGCCGAGCTGCGCGAGGTCGTCGCGGGCTACCGCAACTCCCTCGAGCAGGCCGTGCGCACCGCACCGACCCGGCGCTCCAGCGCCCTCGCCATGGGCCTGCTCCGCAGCATCGCCGACCGACGGGTCTTCACCGCCCCGGCCGACGACCTCGCCCTCTTCTCGCCGGCACTCGATGCCGTAACGGTCGACGACTGCCTGGCCGCCCTGCGCTCGTCATGGGATGTCCCCCACCGCTACGTGAGCGTCTTCGGCAACGCCGTCATCGAGGGCGACGCCGAGGCTGCCATCCGCACGGTCTACGAAAAGAGCCTCGCCACCCCGGTCGCCGCGCCGGCTGCGATCGCCGACCAGGCGTTCGCCTACACCGACTTCGGCCCGCCCGGCCAGGTCGTCGAACGCCGGGAGATCGAGGATCTCGGCATCACCCTCATCGCCTTCGCCAACGGCGTCCGCCTGAACCTCAAGCCCACCGATTTCGAGGCCGGGCGCATCCGCGTTTCCGCCCGTATCGGCGGCGGTCAGCTCACCGAGCCTCGCGACCGCCCGGGCCTCGGCTTTCTCGCAAGCAACGTCTTCGCGGACGGCGGCCTCGGCAAACACAGCAGCGACGACCTCCGCCGCCTGCTCGCCGGCCGCAACGTGGGCGGAGGCTTCAACGTCGCTCCCGACGCCTTCGTCTACAGCGGGATGACCACACCCGAGGACCTCCTCCTGCAGCTCCAGCTCGGCGCCGCCTACCTGACGGATCCCGGATTCCGCCCGGAAGCGGAGCGACTCTTCCGACGCAACCTTGAGCAAATGTACACACGCCTCACGCACACGCCCCAGGGGCCGATCCAGCTCGAAGTAAGCCGGAGGCTCGCCGGCGGGGACCCCCGCTTCGGAACGCCGACTGCAGACGAGATTGCCGCCCGCACGATCGACGAGGTGCGGGCCTGGCTCCTGCCCCAGTTCGCGACCGGACCGATCGAGGTCGCGCTGGTCGGCGACTTCGACCGCGAAGCCGCCATCGCCGCCGTCGCCGCCACGCTCGGCGCCCTGCCCGCGCGCTCGGCGAAACCCGCCTATCTCGAGGAACGCAGAATCGACCTTCCCGCACCGTTTGCGCGCGACTACACCGTGCCCACGGAGATTCCGAAGGGACTCGTCGCGCTGTACTGGCCGACGACCGACGCCCGCGACGTCGGCACGGCCCGCCGGCTTTCCCTGCTCGGCGCCGTCTTCGACGACCGCCTGCGTGTCAAGGTCCGCGAGGAGCTCGGCGGCGCCTACAGCCCGGGCGCCGGCAGCAACACGAGCGACGTGTACCACGGATACGGATACATGATCGCCAACGTCACCGTCGACCCGGAGCAGGCCGGGGAGATCGCCGCGGTCGTCCGCGACATCGCCGCCGACCTCGCCGCCAACGGCGTCACCGAGGACGAACTCGACCGCGCCCGCCTTCCGATTCTCACCTCGATCCGCGAGTCGGCCCGCACCAACCCGTACTGGCTGAGCGCCGTCACCGGCAGCGCGCAGGAGTTCCCGCAGCGCCTCGAATGGGCGCGCACGCGCACAAGCGACTTCGAGACGATCCCGAAGGCCGACATCGACGCCCTCGCCCGCGCCTACCTCGGCGCCGACCGCGTCACCCGCATCATCGTGCTCCCGGAGAAGCCGTCGTCGTAACCGCACGTCGCGCCGCTTTGCTCTCCGGCCGCCGGACCGTTCAGCCCGCAAATTTCACCACAAAAGGCGCAAGAGTTCCGGAGATCCCGACCGCTTGTTTTTGCGCCTTTTGTGCCTCGTTGTGGCCAAAAGTTCGGATCGGAGGATTTCTCCTCTGTGGGCTCTGTGTCGGAGCTCAGTGATCTCTGTGACCCAGGAAGAATTGTTGTCGATGATGTGAAAAATGCGGGTCAGGGCAGGCGAAGCTCGGGGTGCGCGCGCGCGTAGTCGCGGGCGTAGGCGCCGAAGGCTTCCTTGAGCTTGAGGCCGACGGTGCCGGGTCCCGTCGCAAACGCCGTCCCGTCGATCGCGCGCACGGGCACGAGGTCGCGAGTCGTCGCCATGAGGAAGCATTCGTCCATGCCGGCGAGGTCCTCCGGCCGCACGACCGCCTCCCGCGCGCGCACGCCCGCGGCGGGCGCGACCGCCACGAGCAGGAGATGACGCGTAATGCCTTCGAGGATACCGGCGGAAAGCGGCGGCGTCAGCACCTCGCCGCCGCGCACGAAGGCGAGGTTGCACACGGCGGCCTCCGCGATCTCGCCGGCCTGGTTGAGAATGACGACCTCGTCGGCCCCGCGGGCGCGCGCCTCGCGCAGGCAGAGAAGGTTGTTGAGGTAGTTGCCCGTTTTCCACGCCGGGTTGAGCGTGTCGCGCGGGTTGCGCCGGAGGCCCGTCGCGATCGAAAGCGCGACGCCGCGGGCCAGCTCGGCCGGCGTCGGCAGGGCGAGGCGCTGCACGAGGAGGGTGAAGTCGCAGCGGTCCGCCAGCGCCGTGTCGAGGCCGATGGCGCCGGCGCCGCGGGTCACCTGAAGGCGCACATAGACTTCGCCCGCATGACCGCAGGCTGCGCGGAAGGCGGCGACCGTCCGGCCAATCTCCCGCCGGATGTCGGCGTCGGAAAACGGCAGCGCGAAATGCAGCGCGGCGGCTGAGCGCAGCAGTCTTTCCCAATGTTCCCTCCAGGCAAAGAGCGTGCCGTCGTAGGTGCGCCAGACCTCGTAGATGGCGTCGCCATAGAGGAATCCGCGGTTCAGGGGGGCGATCGCCGGAGCGTCCGCGGGCTGCAGTACGCCGTCGATATTGGCCTGAATATAGGAAGCCGCCGTCATCGGACCGAGGCCACCACAACGGCGGGGGGCGGCAAGCAACAAACGGCCAAAACGAAACCCCGGCCTGGCGGGCCGGGGTTTCGGAGAGGGGAGAAATTCGCTTCGGGTGGCGGCCTCAGCCGCGCTTCTTCACGAGACCGAGCTCCTTCTTGATGTTCTGCACGCTCGGGACGGAGATACCGAACTCCTTGGCGATCTGGGCGCCGGTCCGGCCCGCCTCGACAGCGGCCTTCACCTGCTCCTTGAGCTCGGCGGTGATCTTGGCGCGCTTGCGCTTGCCGCCGGTCTTCTTCTTGGGGGCCTTGGCCGCCTTCGCCTTCGCCTTGCCGCCCCGGCGACCGCGCTTCCCGCCGGAGGAAACGGCGGCCTTCAGCGCCTTGATGAAATCCTCGAGCGAGGCATAGCCGTACTTCGAGGGAAGGGAGGACAGCTCGGCTGTCCGTTGGGTTTCGATCGCAGCCTGCAGCTTCGCGGCCTTGGCCTGAAGCGCGGCGAGTTCCTGGATTTTTTCAGTGACCATACTCTTATAGAATCCCGGGGACCTGCATTTGTAGCAAGCACAATATAGAGTGCCTATATTCAATATAACTCCGGACTCTTGCAGGCCATTGTCGCCGTAAAACGACTACAGGCGGCCGCGGCCCTCCGCCGGAGCCCCGCTCAGGTCCTCCGGCGGAGGGTCCGGCGGGCGCGCGCGAAGACCCCGCCCGGCTCGGGCCAGGAGTCGCGCGGGCCGAAGCGCAGCCGCTCCAGTTCCCTGACGACGGGCGAGGAAACCGACCCCGCTTCGCGCAGCCTTCCGAGCCACCGGCCCGCCTCCCGGCGCACGGGATCGGAGCGCGAACGCCGCGCGCGTGCGCTGCGCCAGCGCAGCCACCAGCCGCGTCCCCGCAGACGCCAGAGAAGGAGCGCGGATACGAGTGCGCCCGCGGCGAGCGCGAGGCCGGACCACCGGCCGGCGTCCCAGGGCCGCGCCCACCAGGCCGCGACCACCGTCTTCAGTTTTTCAATACGCTCGCGAAGGCGGCGTCCGCCGCCCTCGACCGCCTCCTTCGCGGCTTGCGCGAGACCGAGCTGGCTCTCCTGGTCGAAATTGACGATCCGCCGGTACCAGAACACGCGAAGTCCCTCGAGCCGCGCCGACCAGCTGTCGTCCGCGTCGCGCCGGGCCGCCGCGCCGGCCTCGGTCCCACCGGCTTCCCCGACGGGAAGGGCGGCGCCTGGAGTCGGATCGGCGCGGATCCAGGCGCCGGTCTCGTCGTCGAAGATCTCCACCCAGGCGTGGGCGTGGGAATTGCGCACCGTGAAGCTGTTGCTGAAGGCGTTCCACGAGCCGCCGCGGAAACCGGCGACCAGCCGGGCCGGAAACCCGGCTTCGCGGGCGAGCAGCACGAGCGCCCCGGCGAAGAGCTCGCAGTGCCCTGGAGCGCTCGAACCGATCCACCGCACCAGCGGATCGCCTTCGCCCGGCGGGAGGGCGCTTTGCAGCGAGTACGCATGCCGGGCGGCCAGCCACGCGCCGGCGCGCTGCGCGTACTCCCCCGCCGGCTGTGCGCCTTCGCCGCCGAGGATCTCGGCGTTAAAGGCGCGCAGGCGTTCGCGTCCCCCGGGTCCGAGCACTGCTTCAAGCGGTCCGGCGGGATCCTCCTCGTCGCCTGCGCGGCGCCGCAGGGCAAGGTCGGCATGCGGCATGTACGGGGTCGTTTCCATGCCGGAGACCCGGTACGCGAACATGCGCGGCGGATCGCGGTCGAGGGCCACCACACGCTGCGTGTAACCGATGCCGACGGACTGCGCCTCGGTGAAGGACAGGTTGATATAGTTGCCGAGCAGGGGCAGGTAGCGGCTCACCCCGGGTTCGAAGTAGAAGGTCCACTCCGTCGGGTCGTGACGGGACCGCGCCGTGCCGCGCAGACGGGTGGTGCGGCCGGTCGTCTGGTTCAATTCGCGCCGCAGGCGTGGCGAGATCCGGAAACCGCCGCCCACGTAGTCGTCGAGGACGACCATGCGCCAGTAGGGGTCCGCCGGCAGGCGGGACGGATCGTTCACATCCACGTTCAGCGCGATGCTTTCGTCCTGCTGGATGTCGGTGACCTCGCCGAAGCGAATCTCGTCGGAAAAGCCCGTCTTCGTCTGGCGGTTGATCAGGCGGTCGAGAAAGAGGCTGTTGCTGAGTTCGAACCGGGGGATCGCCAGGAAGAGCAGTCCGGAGAGCGCGACGACCCCCGCGAACAAGGCGGCCCCCAGCGCGGCGAGGCGCCAGTCGGTGGTGGCGCGCACCCGCCGCCAGAGGCCGGACCAGCTGACGCGCAGCGACCAGCCGGGCGCACCCGCGGCCGGCGGGGCGGCCGTCCCGACGGACTCGGTCAGCGTGATCGTCAGCAGGAAACCCAGCGCACAGGCCGTGAAGAGGAGGATCTGACCGGCGAACGCGATCGAGACGGTGAGCACGCCCGCGACCACGACGAGAAAGAGTCCGAGCACGATGAGCTGGAGGTCATCCCGGCGCCGGCGATGGCAAAGCAGCCGGTAACCGATCAGCATCAGGTTCAGGCGGATGAAGGCCGGCAAAGGCTCCCGGTACGCATAGAGGTCGGCGACGAGCAGGGCCACGATGACAGGAAAGGCGAGGCGATGGGTCCAGCCCGGCACGCGCGCGGGCCACGCCGGTCTCCACAGCGCGAATACAGCCGCGGCCGTGACGAAGGCGACGTGCCCCCACGAACCGATGTCCATGAACGGCACCGTCCACGCGGAGACCAGCCCGAGGATGGCGCCGAGTCCCCAGCGGAGCTGCCAGAGCTCGTCCGGATCAAGCTGAGGCCGCCTTGTATCCATCGACGAGGGCGAGCACGCCCCGGGCTCCATCCGGGACGAAGGTGAGCACGTTGCGACGCGGAGCGCCGGTCGCGGCGGGAAACGGCGGCGCCGAGCCCGCGCGCGCGGTCTCGACCGGGGCGAGGACCGCGACGCGGTCGAAGAAGGCCTCGAGATCGGCGACGCGGCGGATGCGCTGGAGCGGTTCCGCGTTCACCGCCACGGCGGTCAGACGGCCGGCTTTGAAGAGGTCCTCGGCCAGGGTGACGGCGAAGGAACAGAGCAGTTCGAACTGGTCGGGTCGCGTCCAGACATCCGCGGGCGCCGTCACCCACAACGAGAAGCCGGCCCGGCTTTCCGCCGCGAACTGCCGCACCATCAGGCGGCGCAGCCGGGCGCTCGCTTTCCAGTGAATGAGGCGATGCGAATCGCCGGCGGAATAGGTGCGGAGGGCGAGCAGGTCGCTCCCCTGCCCGACCCGCGCCACGCGCTCGCCGGACTGCGGCCGGCTCGTGGTGGGCACGGCAAACCGCCGGTATTCGACCGGCGCGGGCCAGACGATCGCATCGCGGGAGAGGTTCCCGGGAAGATGTTTCTGCAAAAAGCCGAAGGGAAACAGCGAACCGACGCTCGCCAGTTCGATGCGTTCGATTCCTCGCCGGGCGGGCCGGATCACCCAGTCCAACCGCGCCCGTCCACCCCGGGGATCGAGCCGGCCCCGCAGCGGCAGGGTCGCTCCCGCCGGTGCACTCGTGCTTTTCACCTCGAAGAGCAGGCCGTAAGCCGGCACGAGCCGTTTCTCGTTGCGCAGTTCGAGCGCGACCGGGGCGGATTGTCCGGCGCGGAACGGCGGCGTCGCGTCGATCTCCCAGCGGACACCGCGAAAGTTGATCCACGAGAGCACACCGCTGAGGATGAGGCAGGCGAGCAGCAGCGAGAGCGTGATGAAGAGGATGTTGTTCGCAGTGTTGTAGGCGGCCAGGCCGATGCCGAGCGAGAGCCCGACGAGGGCGAGGCCCGGGACCGTCGGTCGGATGCGCTCGCCGCGGCGCGGATAGATCAGCCCCCAGAGCGCGCCGTGCCAAGAGAAGCGCCGCTTCGACGGGATCGAAAAACTCGGGGCGCGCACCATCGCCGTGGAGACGCTGCGGCCTATTGCGGCGCCGGAATCGCCGCGAGGATGCGTTTCAGGACGGCACCGACCGCGCGGCGCTCCTCGAGGGCGTCGCTGGCGGGACGGACCAGGCCGAGCCGGTGGGCGAGCACGGGCGTGACGAGCGAGATGACGTCGTCGGGCACGACGAAGTCCCGTCCGGCGAGCAGGGCGCGCGCCTGGGCGGCCTGCTTGAGGGCAAGTCCGCCGCGCACGCTCACGCCGGCCTTGAGTTCGGATTCGGTGCGCGTGGCCGCCGTCACCTTGAGAATGTACTCAAGCACGCTGTCCTCGATGAAGACCTGGCCGGCGAGGTCCTGCAGTTTCGCCAGTTCGGTGCGGGTGGCCACGGGATTGAGGGCGATGCCGTCGTAGGTCGAGCGGGCCGAGCGCAGGATCTCCAGTTCGTCGGCGGCCTGCGGATAGCCCATGTGGATGCGCATGAGAAACCGGTCCATCTGGCTTTCGGGCAGCGGAAAGGTGCCCTCGTAATCCACGGGATTCTGCGTGGCGAAGACCATGAACGGCGCCCCGACCGCGTGCGCCTCTCCGTCGACCGTCACCTTGCCGCGGTCCATCACCTCGAGCAGCGCCGACTGGGTCTTGGGCGTCGCGCGGTTGATCTCGTCGGCGAGCACGATGTTGGCGAAGACGGGTCCGCGCTTGAAAACGAACTCCTTGAGGGTCTCGTCGTAGATCGCAACACCCGTGACGTCGCCAGGCAGCAGGTCGCTGGTGAACTGGATGCGCGCGAATGCGCAGTCGAGCGACCGGGCGAGCGAATAGGCCAGCGTGGTCTTGCCAACCCCAGGCAGGTCCTCGATCAGCAGATGGCCGCCCGCCACGAGGCACGTGAGCACACGGTCGACGACCTCGTCCTTGCCCTTGATCGTGCGGCGCATGTTTTCGCGCACGCGGCCCAGCACGTGCCGGGCCTCGCTCACGGCTGCTCCGGAAACGAAATCGCTCATGGCGGCAACGCTAGGCGCGGACGGGTGGGGGTCAAACGCACGGTCCCGCTTTACGAATGACTTACAGCATCTTGACGATCGCGGCAAAGTCCTCGTCGCCGAGCCCCGCCCGCTCGGCGGCGGCCAGGCGCTCGCGCAGCGTGTCGAGCACGGGGAAGTCGGCGCAGCCGTTCGTGCGCGAGGCGAGCCGCAGGTCCTTGAGCAGGTGCTTGACCGAAAACTGCGGCGAGAAGTCGCCGGCGCGCAGCTTGGGCTCCTTGAGCTTCACCAAACCCGAATAGCCGACGTTTCGCGAGAGCGCGGAGAAGAAGCGCTCGTCGGCGAGGCCCGCGCGGCGGGCCATGACGAGGGCCTCCGCCAGGCCGGCCATCTGCGCGGCGATGTTGAGGTTCATCGCGAGCTTTAGCGCCGCCGCCTGCCGGTGATCCCCGACGTGGAAGCGCTCCTGCGAGACCAGCGCGAGCAGCGGCTCGACTTCCGCGACGAGGGCCGCGTCTCCACCCAGGTAATACACGTTCTGCCGCTGCTCGGCCGCCGGCTTGCTGCCCGTGAAGGGGGCCTCGAGGTAACGCGCCCCCGTCGCCTCGACGAATGCACGGAAGGCCTCGCTGCTCTCCGGATCGATGGTGCTGGACTGCACGACGATTTTGCCCGGGCCGAGTTCGCCCACGATGTCCTCGAGCACGCCACGCACGGCCGGCGGATCCGCCACGACGATCTGCACGACGTCGGCCGCGCGCGCGGCGGCCGCGGGCGATTCGCGCCAGGCGGGCGCGTCGGGATGCGGCGTGCGGTTCCACGTGCCGGCCAGCACGCCCGCCGCCTGGTAGTGGCGCGCCCAGACCGCGCCGATGATGCCGAGACCGATGACTCCAAGGGTGCGCTTGCTCATGGGTGGGAAGACTGGTGCGATCCGCCCGGCCGCACAAGCGCAGCCCTCCGCCCATTCTCCGCACGCACGCCGAACCTCCCGCCGCCCTCATGTCCGGATTCGAGAACGCCCTCCTGCTGCTCCTCCTGCTCACCGTGCTCAGCGTCGCCGGACGCCGCCTGCCCTGGCCGATGCCCATCACCTACGTGGTCGGCGCCACCGCCGTGGCGTTCTGGCCGGCCTTCCCGCGCATCGAGCTCGAACCGGGATTCTTCTTCCTGTGCTTCGTGCCTCCCCTGCTCTTTTCCGACGGCTGGCTCATGCCCCTGCGGGATTTCCGCGCGGCCAAGGGGCCGATCATCGCGCTCGCCACGGGCCTGGTGGTCTTCACCACCGTGACGGTCGGATTCGTGGCGCACTGGCTCGTCCCCGAACTGCCCCTCGCCATGGCCTTCGCGCTCGGCGCCGTCATCTCGCCGACGGACGCGGTGGCCGTCGCGGCGATCACCCAACGCCTCAAGGTCCCGGCGCGCCTCAACGCGGTGCTCAACGGCGAGAGCCTCATGAACGACGCCACGGGGCTGGTCGCCTTCAAGTTTGCCCTCGGCGCCGTGCTTGCGGGAACCTTCTCCATCCGGGCCGCCGGTCTGGAGTTCCTCGTGCTCGCCGGCGGAGGACTCGCCCTGGGACTCGCGCTCGCGTGGTTCGCAGGCGCCGTGCGCGACGTGCTCCAACGGGTGCGCGGCGCCGATCCGTTCATCGAGGTCACCGTTTCGCTGATGACACCCTACGCGGCCTATCTCGCGGCCGACGCCCTCAGTCTCTCCACCATTCTCGCGGTGGTCGCGGCCGGCCTCTATTCGGGCTGGCGCGATCCGCTGCGCATGGACGTGGCCACGCGGCAGACAACCTGGACGGTGTGGTCCGTCGTGCTTTTCTGGCTCAACGGTCTCGCCTTCGTTCTCCTCGGGTTGCAGCTGCCGTCGATCCTCACGTCGTTGAGCGGAGACTACAATCCGTTGCAACTGATGCTCTTGACGGTGGCGGTCGCCGGCGTCGCGGTCGTGGCGCGGCTGCTCTGGGTGCTCGCCCATGCCGGCCTCGCGCGCACGGTGGGACGGGGCACGCTCCTTCCCACCGAGGCGACCTGGCGCGGCGCCCTCGTCACCGGCTGGGCCGGCATGCGCGGCACAATCACCCTCGCCGCGGCGCTGTCCATTCCCCTGGCGCTCGCCGACGGCACCCCGTTTCCCGGCCGCGACCTCGTGATCTTCCTCTCGGCCGGCACCATCGTCGTCACTCTTCTCCTGCAAGGCACCACCCTGGAGTGGTTGATCTGCAAGCTCGGCGTGCGCGCCGACGAGACCCAGGTCCGCGAGGAGCGACTCGCGCGCGTGACGGCCGTCGAGGCCGGCCTGCAGGCGCTGCGCGCCCGGTCCGGCGAAGCCTCCACGTCGGAGGCCACCGCGGCGCTGGGCGAGGTCGTCGCCGAGTATGAGCACCGGCTGGCCGAACTGACCGCCGAGGGAGAGTCGCGTTCGAGCGCCCGCCGGCGCCGCACCGCAGGCCGCGGATTCCGGCTCGAAGCCCTGCGGGCCGAGCGCGCGGCAATCGACGATCTCTGGAGCCGCAACGTCATCACCGACGAGATCCACCGCCCGCTTCAGCAATTGCTCGATCACGAGGAAGCCATGCTCGCCGGTCAGCCCGAACCGAAATAGGCGCCACACCACGGATCTCCGGCCTCCGACGGGGCGCTGCCGCAAGCAGCTTGCCCCCGGCCGGACAAGGCGAGTCCTCCGTCGGGAAGCCTGCCTTGACGGGGCCGTCGGAGTAACTTGGCTCCCACACCGACCGTCACGCTGTGACCGGACGACGGGCCTCCGCCCGCTCCCGCTCCCTCGGCCTGCTGCCGTCGCCTCCTTTCTCGCATGATTCGCCTCCGCACCGTTCTCGTCCTCCTCGTCCTCCCGACCTTCTGCCCAGGCGCCTCGACGCCACCGGCCCCCGGTCCCTTCTTCGAAGCGGAGCAGCCCTTCTTCCAATCGCCCCTGCTGGTCGCTGGACCGGCAACGGAGAACGCCGGCGGCGAGAACTTCGTGGTGCGCGGGATCCTCCTCCGTCTGGGCCCCGGCCACGCCGCCATCTTCGATCAGGAACTGCTGCGCATGGCCGCGCTCTGGGAGGTGCCCGCCGGGCAGCCGCTCACGACGCTGCAGACAATGCCGCAGATCTCCTACGTGCAACGGGGCCAGCGCGTGAACGACGCCCACCCGGAGCCGACCGGCCGTCTGCTTCTGACCACCGGCGAGCACCCGGGCGCCGGTGTATCCATGGAACAACTTCGCAGCGATCCCCGCCCGCCGGCCCGGCCCGGGGACAGCGGCCGCGGCCCCCTGCCCGCCTCGCGCGCCCGGTTCGAGGGCGTGTCACTCGCCGGCGATTCCGCCGTGCTCGCCTACCGCCTCGGCAACGTGCCGGTGCGCGAATGGTGGACGGCCGAGTCCTCCCCGCAGGGTCCGCGCTTCCTGCGCCATTTCGAGGTCGGCCCGCGCCCCGAACCCGTCGTCTTCGCCCTGGGCCGTCCGTCCGGCGCCCTCGCCTTCCGCAGCAACACGCCGGACGTCGCGCTGGAGTCCCTCCCCGAGGGCATCGTGGCCACGCTCGCGCCGTCGGCCGGGACCCTCCGCTTCACGCTGACCCTGGCCTCGCCCGACTCGCTCTCCTCCAGGCCTTCCGGACCGACGCCGCCCGCACCCGCCGCCACGAGCGCCCGCCGCTGGCCGCAGAGCGTCGAGACGGAGGTGGACGAGAACCGGACCGACACCAACGGACTCGCCCTCGATCTCATCGCCGTGCCGGAGGTCAACCCCTGGAGCCGCCGCGTGCGCGCCGCCGACCTCGCCTTCCTCAGCGAGGACCGCGCCGCCGTCGTGACCTATGAGGGCGATGTCTGGCTCGTCGACGGCCTCGGCGGCGAACGCCTCTCCGCCCCGCGCTGGCGGCGCTTCGCCTCCGGACTCGCCGAGCCGCTTGCCATCGTGCACCACGGCGGCGCCCTGCAGGTCGCCACGCGCAACGGCGTCGTGCGCCTGCACGACCGCGACGGCAACGGCGAGGCCGATTGGTTCGAGAACTTCAACGACCAGATGATCCAGAGCCGCTCGACCCGCGCCTTCCCGCTGGACATGGCGGTCGCACCCGACGGTTCGACGTACGTCACCCAGGGCGGCATCACCACGCCGAGCGGTATCCGTTCCGGCGGTACGGGCACCGCGCACACCGGCGCGATCCTCAGGATCGCCCCGGACGGACGTTCGTCCTCGGTGGTGGCCACCCGCGCGCGCGAACCGTTCGTCGCCGTGCATCCGGTGACGGGTCTGGTGACGGCGACGGATCAGCAGGGACACTTCATTCCGTCTTCGGTCGTATATCACATCCGTCCGGGGGACGACTACGGCTTCCCCGACCCCGATGCGAAAGACATCTCGCCGCCGCTGACCTGGATTCCCCACGAGCAGGATCCGTCCTCGACCTCCCAGGTCTGGATGCTGGGCGAAGGCATGGGGCCGTGGAACGGGCGCCTGCTGCATCTCTCGTACAACACCGGCCGCCTCCTCCTGATCTCGGCGGATGTCACCGGGCCCGTTTCCCAGGGCGCCGCCATTCCGCTCGGCATCGGCACCGAGCTGCCGCTGCTGCACGCGCGCATGCATCCGCGCGGCGATGCGGTTTTCCTGGCCGGGTTCCAGATCTGGGGCAGCCGGGCGAGCGTGCACTCCGGCCTCGCGCGCCTGCGGCCCGGCAAGTCACCCCTGTCGACGGCACTCGGCGCCCGCGCGATGCGGGACGGCGTCATTCTGGAATTCGCCGGTCCGCTCGACCCGGCCTCGCTGACGGCCGAAAGCGTCGGCGTGCGCCTCTGGAACTACCGGCGTTCGCGGGCTTATGGCAGTGGCCGATTCGCGCTCGACGGCGAAGCCGGCACCACGCCCTGGGGCATCGCCCAGGTCGTCCCCAGCCGCGACGGACGCTCCGTGTTCGTTCACCTGCCCGGCCTCCCTCCGGCGATGCAGGTCGAAGTGCGCCACGATTTCCGGTTCGCCGACGGCACACCGGCGCGCGGCGCCGCCTACCTCACCGTCCATGAGGCGGCCCGCGCCGACTTCGCCGGTTTTCCGGAGATCGATTTCGCGAAGGAAGCGGCCGCCATCGCCGTGGCCAAGGAACCCCCGCCGTCGATCGAGGCGGGACGCGCCCTTTCCGAGGCGCTCGGCTGCCTCGCCTGCCACTCGACCGACGGCACCACGGAGGGCAAGGTCGGCCCGACCTGGCGCAACCTCTACCTCGCCAGTCGCACGTTCGCGGATGGCACCACCGACGTGGCCGACGACGTGTACCTGCGGGAGAAGATCCTCGAGCCGATGCGCCGCAGAGTGTCGTCCGCCCCCGTCGAAATGCCCAGCTACCGGGGCGTCCTCTCGGAGCCGCAGCTCGAGTCGATCGTCCTCTTCATCAAGAGCCTGCGGGGGCCGGCCCGCCGAGGAGATTGAGCATCTTCGCGAACAACGCGTTCACCTTCGCCTGGTTCTCCTTCACGAGATCCTTGAACCGGGCGAAGTCGATCTCGGTGCCTTCGAGTCCGTTCGCGTAGTTGTCGATGATCGCCAGGCTGTTGTAGCGCAGGCCGAGCTCCGTGCAGAGGTCGGCCTCGTGCGCGGCCGTCATGCCGATGACGTCGCCCCAGTGTCGCACGATGCGGATCTCCGCCTTGGTCTCGAAACGCGGGCCGCGCATTTGCACATAGATCTTGCCCGGCTTTACGTCGAACTCCGGGCGAAGCCCCTCGACGAGAAACGGGATCAGGTTGTTGGCAATGCCCGGCGCCCCGCCTTTGAGTTCGTCGTCGAAGTACGTCTGCGGGCCCTGCTGCAGGCCGACATAGTCGGCGCAGGAGACGAGCGAGCCGGGGGGCAGTTCGGGTTTGAGCGAGCCGACCGAGTTGAGCGAGACGACGTCGACAAACCCGAGGTCCGCGAGCGCGCGCATGTTGGCGCGATAGTTGATGCGGTGCGGCGGGAGGGGCGCCCCGTAGCCGTGGCGGTTGATGAGCACGTGTTCCCCGCGCGCCTTGTACGCCACCGCACCGTAGGGTGTCTCGATGGTGCGTTGCTCCCACGCCGAGAAGAGCGCGGAGTTCACGATGCTGGTCCCGCTGACGAAGGCCACTTTCATGCACGGCGATCAACGCGACCGGCGCCTGCCGAGACAACGGGAAACGGCGCGAACCCTCCGACAAAGTTGCCATTCGCCTGCGCCCCGCTTTGCTCCTTCCGCCGCTTCGCTTCCGCCATGCCCCTCATCGACAAACCGCTCCCCGAACTCCGGACCTACCAGGGCCTGAATCCCCGTCCCACCGACTTCGACGCCTACTGGGACGCTTCGCTCCGCGAGCTGGACGCCCTCGATCCGCGGGTGGAACTCGTGCCTTCGACCGCCCTGGCCGCGCGCAACGCCGAATGCTTCGACCTGTGGTTCACGGGAGTCGGCGGGGCGAGGGTTCACGCCAAGTACCTGCGCCCGCGGGGCGCCCCCGGGCGCCGGCCTGCGGTGCTCCAGTTTCACGGCTACTCCGGGAACAGCGGCGACTGGCAGTCGAAGCTGGCCCTCGTCGGACAGGGACACTGCGTCGCCGCCCTCGACTGCCGCGGGCAGTCAGGCCTTTCCGAGGACGCCGGCGGCGTGAAGGGCACGACCCTGCGCGGCCACATCGTGCGCGGACTCGACGATCCCGACCCGCGCGCCCTGCTCTATCGTAGCATCTTCCTGGATACCGCCTTGCTCGCGCGCATCGTCATGGGGTTTCCCGAGGTCGATCCGGCCCGCGTCGGCGCGATGGGGGCGTCCCAGGGCGGCGCCCTCACGCTGGCCTGCGCGGCCCTCGAGCCCCGCCTCGCCCGCGCCGCGCCGGTCTTCCCCTTCCTCTGCGACTACCGGCGCGTGTGGGAGATGGACCTCGGCAAGGCGGCCTACGCGGAGCTGACCGAGTTCTTCCGCTGGTTCGATCCACGTCACGAGCGCGAGGAGGAGATCTTCACGCGGCTGGGTTATATCGACTGCCAGCACCTCGCCCCCCGCGTGCGGGCCGAGGTGCTGATGGCGACGAGCCTCATGGACACGATCTGCCCTCCCTCGACGCAGTTCGCGGCCTACAACAAGCTGACCGGGCGCAAGGATATGGTGTTGTATCCGGATTTCGGTCACGAGGACCTACCCGGACACAACGACCGCCTCTTCAACTTCATGATGGGGCTGTAGGGCCGGAAATGACGAACGCCTCCTCCACCGCGATCGGCATTGACGTGGGCGCGCCGCGCAAGGGCTACCATGCCGTCGCCCTCTTTGGCGAAGGCCGCCTCGCCCGACACCAGACGTCCGACGCGGCGGAGATGGCGGAATGGTGTCGCGTCTTCCGCCCCGCCGCCATCGCCATCGACGCACCCTGCCGGTGGCGTCCGGAAGGCGGCCGCGCCCGCACGGCCGAGCGGGCGCTGGCCGCGGACCGGATTTCCTGCTTCTCGACCCCGACCCTCGCCAAGGCCAGCGGGCACGCCTTCTACACCTGGATGTTTGCGGGGCAGGAGCTGTACGCCGCCCTGGCGCCCGCCTTCCCCCTGTATGGCGGCGGACGTCCGGCAGGCCCCGTCTGCTTCGAAACGTATCCGCAGGCGATCGCCTGCGCCTTTGCCGGGTCGCGCGTTTCCGCAAAGACCGGATCGAAAAAGGCGGTGCGCGGGGCCCTGCTCGAGAAGGCCGGCCTCGATCCCGGCGTCCTGCACAACATCGACGAGATCGACGCCGCGCTCTGCGCCCTGACCGCCCGGCGCTTCATGGAGGGCACGTACAAGGCCTACGGCGACGCGGCGACGGGGTTTATCGTCGTGCCGAAGGACGTGCTGGCCTAGCGGGATTTGCTCGTTTCGCCGGAGGCAAGGAGGCGCGGCATCACGCCGCGATCGCAGGCGGATGGAGGCCATCGCGGCGTAAAGCCGCTCCTACGGGCGGGCGCGGAGGGCCGCCGCGAAGGCGGCGAGGCGGGCGTGATCCTTCACGCCGGGCGACGACTCGACGCCGCTGTTCACGTCCACGAAGCGCGCGCCGGTCTTGACGACGGCTTCGCCGATGTTCTCGGGACTGAGGCCGCCGGCGAGAATCCAGACCTTCCGCGGATACCTGGTCTGATGACGTGCGAACTTGGCCCAGTCGCCCGTCTTTCCCGAGCCGCCGAAGCCCCCGGCATGAAACGTATCCATGAGAAGATACGTGGCGAGCGGCAGCCATTCCGGGAAGACGTCCTCGGACGGCGGCAGCTTCGGGGCGAGCCAGAGGCGGTCGGGCGTGACGGCCTCAGACCAGGCCGCGACCGTCTCTTCGGGCAGATCGTGACGAAAGTGGATCTGGAAGAAGTGAAAGCCCGCTTGGACAACCTCCTCCAACGCATCCGCGTCGGGCTCGACCATCACGGCCACGCGCCGAAGCGCCGGAAGGTCGGCGGACATCGCGAGGTAGCGTTCGAGCGGGAGATAACGCGGCGAGGCCGGATGCAGGATGAACCCGAGGCAATCCGCGCCGGCGTCCGCGGCCGCCTGCGCGTCGGCCTCGGACGTCAGTCCGCAAACCTTGATGCGAATCCCGTCGATCATGGGAGCAGGTTGGACGGAGCGGTGCCGGATGAAAAGGGGAACTTGCCCGGCTGTCGCCGCGACCGTGGCGGTCGCGTGGGATTGGCGAACGCAGGACCGCGAGCGCGCCACCGGCACGGTCGCGGTTACAGGGCTCGCAGCACGTGGTAGTTCGCCATGGAGATGCCGCTGAGCATGGCGCCGACGATGCCGAGAAAACCCTGGTCGGTGCCGCAGAGGTACAGATTGGCGAGAGCCGTGCGGCCGTCGCGGACCTTGCCGGGGGCTCCGTAGATGGCGCCGGCGAAATGACCGGTGAACTTCGTGATGGTGCGCGGCGTGAACATGTCCGTCGCCACCGTCGCCTGCGCCAGCGCCTCCGGGGTCGGCAGGGGGGGCAGGAAACGGCGGGCGCTGCGCTGCACTTCGTCGTACCAGCGGCGTTTGTCGGCGCGGTAGGTCGGCTCCGGCAACGCGGCCCAGAGGTCGTAGTTCGCGAGGCAGGTGCAGCGGAAGAGTCCCTCCGGGAGGGCGCGATCCGGACCGTAGTCGAAATTGTTGGGAATGCAGATCACGCCGCTGCGCGGATCGACCTGGCCGGCCGGGCGTTCGTAGTGGAAGCGGTCGGAGTCGTTGAAGAACACGATAGTGTCGTCCCCCCAGCCGAGCGCCGCCGGCTGGCGGTCGAGCACGGTGATGGTTTCGACGAAGGAAAGGCGTCCGGCGGGCGGTGGCTCCGTGGCGGCGGCGGGCGGGACGGCGGTCTCGGCCGGTGCGAGCAAGGCGGCGGTCTCGGGGGCGCCGATCGAGCTGATGACGTGGTCGGCGGTGATCTGCTCGCCCGAGTCGAGCACGAGGGCGGTGGCGCGCCCGCCTGCTGCGACGATGCGCTGCACGCCACACTTCATGCGCCGCTCGCCGCCGGCCTGGCGGTACTTCTCAAGCAGGACGCGGAGGATGACGCGCACACCCTCGAACGGACGGGCGAAGCCCTCGAGGAAGAGGGCCTTGAACATGATGACGAACTGCCCGAACTCCATGTCGCGCTCGTGGGCGCTGCCGTAGTACATGAGCGGACAGAAGAGCATGTCCTCGAGCAGCCGGTCGCCGATCTCGCGGCGGACGATCTCGCGGGCGGAGACGGGCTTCGCGTCGAGGGCGACGTCGTCGTAGCCGCGCACGAGGGTCACGAGCCGGCGGAAGCCGTCGATCTGGGCCGGGAAGGCGCGCGCCACCTCGGCCTCGAAGACGGCAAAATCGTTGGTGAACGTGAGCGAGGCCTCGCCGCGCGGGCCGAAGGCGATGCGGGACCGCTTCTGTTCGCAGAGGGCGAACTCGTCGCGGTCGATGCGCAGCTGGCGAAGCAGCTTGCCGAGCGGCGTGCCCTTCACGCCCGGCCGCACGAAGTTGGTCATCGCGTGCAGGCCGACGTCGTAGCGCCGCCCGCCGAGGCTGTAGAAGCTGTTGAGTCCGCCGACGGCGTTGTGCCGCTCGAAGATGCAGACCTTCTTGCCGAAGTGAGCGAGACGGATGCCGGCGGCGAGGCCCGACATGCCGGCCCCGATGATGGCGACGTCGTAGTGCGAGGCGGTGTTCACCAATGAAACAGGCCGGGCGAAGGCCCGGCCCGGAAAGTCACCCTGCGGAAGGCGGCGCTCAGCCCTTGGAGGCGAGCGCGTTGAACTTCGGCGTGAGATACTCCGCGCAGCTGTCGAGGGAGGCGAGTTGCACGTAATCCGCCTCCGGCACCTCGATGCCATGGCGCTTGCGCAGCTCCATGACGATGTCGAGGAAGTCCATCGAATCGAGCTGGAGTTGGTCGCGCAGACGCACGTCCGGCTTCACGTTCGACAGGTCCTCGTCGGGGGCGATATCGGAGATGATATCGAGGACCACCTGTTTGCATTCGTCTTTGGTCATGGTTTTGGGCGGAAAGTCACTTATGCGGCATAACGCTTCACAATCAACGTGGAATTTATGCCGAGCATACCGAACGAGTTGTTGAGGATGGCGTCAACCCGCGCGGCCTTTTTGGGCTGGTTCAGGACGAGCCCCGGCAGGGCGCACTGCGGGTCGAGATCGTCCACGTTGATCGTCGGATGGACGACAAGGTCGTCGAAGGACGGCAGGTTGCCCGCCAGTTCGAGGGCGCCGGCCGCGCCCATGCAGTGACCGATGAAGCTCTTGGTGTTGTTGATGTGGGTGTCGGGGCACCCCTCGCCGAAGACGGCGCGGATGGCCTCGCACTCCTGGATGTCGCCGAGCGGGGTGGCGGTCGCATGCGTATTGACGATGTGGATGTCACGCGGCGCGAGGCCGGCATGGGCGATGGCCTTGCGCACGCACTCGGCCTGGCGGACGGGATTGGGCAGGACGTAGTCGCTGGCGTCGCTGTTGACGCAGTAACCGGCGATCTCGGCATAGATCTTCGCGCCGCGGCGGAGGGCGTCATCGAGGCGCTCGAGCGTGTAGAGGGCGCCGCCCTCGGAGACGACGATGCCGTTGCGGGCCTTGTCGAAAGGGCGCGAGGCCTTCCTGGGGTCATCATGGGTGGCGAGCGCCCCTTGGGACTTGAAGCCGGCGAAGATGCCGAAGGTGTGAATGCTCTCGCTGACGCCGCCACAGATCGCCAGGTCGACCTCGCCCAGGCGCAGCATCTGGGTGGCGTGGATCAGGCCCATGTTGCCGGCGGCGCACGCCGCGCCGATCGTGTAGGCCGGACCGGTGGTGCCGAGGTTGAGCGAGGTCTCGCCCGCCGGGTTGTTGGCAACGGTGCGCGGGTTGTGGTAGTGCGACCAGAACTTGGTGTCGTAATTGAACTTGGAGATGTTGTAGATCTCGTTCTCCGTCTCGACGTTACCGTGTTCCGTGCAGCCAATGTAGATGCCGGTGCGGTCCTTCACGAGGCCTTCGACCGGGAGGACAGCGTCGGCGAGGGCTTCGCGGGCGCAGTAGATGGAGATGGATCCCGCGCGCGTGCCAACGCGCACCTCCTTCTTTTTCTGATAACGGAGCGGGTCGTAATGGCAGACGCCGGCCAGCAGCGTACCCATGTAACGCACTTCCATGCGCTCGACCCCGGCGACACCCGTCAGCAGGTTTTGGCGAAACTCAGCCAGGGAGTTGCCGTTGGGGGCGGTCAGACCGACACCGGTGATGACTATGCGAGGAAGCGTGGACGACATCGAAAAGAAGAAACCGCTAGCCAACCCCTCCCCGAACGCAATACAAGCCTCGTCCGCATGAACGTTCTTGTCGTGGGAGGAGCCGGTTACATCGGCAGTCACTGTGTCCAACAACTGCTTGCCGCCGGCCACCGGCCCGTGGTGCTCGACAATCTGGTCTTCGGACATCGCGCCGCCGTGCCCGCGGACGTGCCGCTCTACACGGTCAACCTCGGCAACGAGAGCGAAGTCGGCCGCATCCTGCGCAAGGAGAAGATCGAGCTCGTCATGCACTTCGCGGCCTACGCCTACGTCGGCGAGAGCGTGCAGCAACCGCTGAAGTACTACTTCAACAACGTCGTGGCCACCTTGCACTTGCTGCGCTGCATGCTCGGGTCGGGCGTGAAGAAGTTCGTGTTTTCGTCCACCTGCGCGACCTACGGCATCCCGGAGCGCATGCCCATCGTCGAGGACCTGCCCCAGGCGCCGATCAATCCCTACGGCCAGACGAAGCTCGACATCGAAAACGCCCTAAAGGCCCTCGCCTCCGCCCAAGGCCTCAGCTTTGCGGCTTTCCGCTACTTCAACGCCGCCGGCGCCGCCGAGGACGGCCACATCGGGGAAGACCACGACCCGGAGAGCCACCTCATCCCGCTGGCGATCGGCGCGGCGACGGGGCAGCGCCCACCGTTGCAGGTCTTTGGCAACGATTACCCCACCCCGGACGGCACCTGCCTGCGCGACTACGTACACGTCGACGACCTCAGCCGGGCGCACATCGCCGTCTTCGACAAACTCGCCACGCCGGGTGCCGCCCTCTTCTACAATCTCGGCACGGGCAAACCCACCTCGGTGCTCGAAGTCATCCGCGCCGTCGAGAAGGCCACCGGAAAACCGGTGCCCCACACCTTCGCCCCGCGCCGCGCCGGCGACCCGCCGGCCCTTTATGCGGATTCGTCGAAGGCCGTGAGCGAACTTGGCTGGAAAATCAAGTTCACCGACATCGACGCCATCGTGGCGACCGCCTGGCGCTGGCACGAAAGCCATCCAGCCGGTTTCGGCGATCGGGCGTAGTCAGTTACATCACAGGTCGAAGGTCGAAAGGTCGAAGGTCGAACGTCGTCACCGGCCCGCTCGAGCGGGCCAATTGAGGTCACGTTCCGCGCGGCGCGCGTCCGAGCAGCACGACGATCGGCAGCATCAGGGCCGGGGCGAGGGCCGACACGGCAAGGCCCCAGTGCAGATCCCGCCAGTCGGCCACCCAGCCAACGAGCCAGGGCATGAAGATGCCGCCCGCATTGCCCAGGGCCGCCAACGCGCCGAACATCGTCGCACCGCCTTCGGGATAACGGTCGGCCGTGACCGCGAGCATGGTCGGCCAAAGCGCACTGCCCGTGAAACCGACCGCCATGCAGGCCAGCAGGGCCAGCCAGGGCACGGGCAGGAACGAACCGGCGAGGAAGAGCAGGACGGACGTCCAGCAGCACAGGGCCATGATACGATACGGATCGGCCCGCGTGCCGAGTGCGCCCACCGCCATGCGCCCGAGCGCCATCGCCACGGAGAAAACGAGCAGCGAGGACCCACCCAGCCACACCGGAAACCCGAGCGAGGTCTCCGCGTAGGCCGGCAGCCATTGGGCCATGCCGAGCTCCGTCGCGCCGCCGAGGAAGATCGCCACAAGGGCTCCGAGGAACCAAAAGCGCGTCATGAGTCCGCGCAGCGGCAGGCGCTTGCCGGAATCGGCCACGAGCGACGGGAAAGCGAGCGGCGCAAACGCCACGAGCAGCCCGAGCGGGAGCAGCACCAGCACCAGACAGGCCTCGCGCCAGCCGTAGCCCAACCGCAGGACCAGCGTGCCCGCGAGGATCGTGACGGCCGCCCCCACGCAATAGAACGAGTGCAGCCAGTTCATCGCCGCCGCGCGCCGGCCGGGATTGAGGGCGGCGACGACCGGACTCAGAACCATGTCGAGAATGCCCGCGCCGAGTCCGAGGAAAAACAGCCCCACGCCGAGCGCCGCGTACGTCGGCGCGTAGGCCGCGGCGATCAGGCTGACGCCGGTCAGCGCGTTGCCGAGGAGGGCAAACGGTTTCGCGCCGAAACGGTCCGCGAGCGGTCCCGTGATCACAATGCCGATGACCAGCCCGCTGAAGGCGACGGCACCGAGGCGCCCGAGCTGTTCCTGCGTGAGCCCCGCCTCCCCGCCGTAAAGCGAACTCAAAGTCGTCAGGAAAACCGGCAGGAGGTTGAGCCCGATCGCGAGGCTCATCATGGCGAGGTAACACAGACCGGTAAGAAGACGCGGCGCAGGCGAACGGGAAACGGACATCCGACGAAACGAGCGCACCACGAAGGGGAGCGCAACGGCGATCCGCGCGGCTCCCAAGCGGAGCCTACGCGTCGAGCGCCTTGCGGACGGCGACGAGCATCGTTTCGGCCGTGTACGGCTTGGCGAGCATCTCCTGGACGCCGACGCCGGCCATGCGGAGGGCGCTTGCCTTGGAGTCGAAGCCGCTCGCGGCCACGACCTTGACCCCGGGTTCGATGCGCCGGAGCGCGTTGATGAGGACGACGCCGTCCATCACCGGCATCATCACATCGGTGAGCACGAGGTCGATTGTCTCGCGATTCATGGCGTAAACGCCCATGGCCTGGGCGCCGTCCTCCGCCGTGAGGACCTTGTAGCCGAAGGATTCGAGCGTCTGCTTGGTGATGGTCAGGATCGAGGCTTCGTCGTCGACGACGAGGATCGTCTCGCCGTCGCCGCGCGGCAGCTCCGCGAGGGCGGCCGCGGGTGGGACCGGCAGGCCCGAGTCAGACTGCGCGGGCAGGTAAACCTTGAAGGTGCTCCCCTTGCCCACCTCGCTCTCGACGTTCACGAAGCCGCCGTGGCTGCGCACGATGCCGAGCACGGTGGACAGGCCGAGTCCGGTGCCGCGCCCGACCTCCTTGGTGGTGAAGAACGGTTCGAAGATGCGCTCGACCACCTCCGGCTTGATGCCGCAGCCGGTGTCGGAGACCGCGAGCAGCACGTAGCGCCCGGGCGCCATCTCGCCGTTCATCGCGGCGAACTGCGTGTCGATCTCGCGATTCTGCGCGGCGAAGCGCACGGTGCCGCCGGCCGGCATGGCGTCGCGCGCGTTGACGGCAAAGTTGAGCACCACCTGGTTGAGCTGGGTGGGATCGCCTTGGATGAGCCAGAGGTCGCGCGCAACATCGGTCTCGACGCGGATGTTCTTGGGGAAGGTGTTCATCGCGATCGACTCGAACTCGCGAATAATGTGGCCGAGGTGCACGGCCACGCGCGCGCCTTCGATGCCACGGGCGAAGGACAGGACCTGCTTGACGAGATCGGTGCCGCGGCGGGCGCTGCGCTCGATCGTGTCGACGACCTCGCGCATGCCGGGCGAGAGCGTCTCGAAGCGCAGCAGGTCGACGGCCATGACGATCGGGGCGAGCAGGTTGTTGAGATCGTGGGCGATGCCGCCGGCGAGCGTGCCGATGCTTTCCATGCGCTGGGCGCGCAGGAGCTGGGCCTCGATCTTCTTGCGCTCGGCGATGTCGCGTTCGAGGGCCTGGTTGGTCTCCTCGAGCTGGAGCGTCTTTTCCTCGAGCTTCCGAATGAGCGTCTCGCTGTAGACCTTGAGCAGGTCGTGTTCGTTGCCCTGGGGCATCTTGACCTCGACGGGCTCGGCGGCAGCGACTTTTTCCTGCACGGCGCGGAGGCGTTGCATGAAGTCCTCGGGCTCGGCGGGCTTGAGGAGGAAGGCGTCCGCGCCGAGGTTGAGGGCGAGACGCTCGTCCTCGGCCTCCGTGTACGTGGCGGTGTAGACGATGAATGGAATTTTCTTCAGCCGCGGGTCAGCCTTCCAGTGCCGCAGCAAGGTGTAGCCGTCCATGACCGGCATGAGCAGGTCGGAAACGATCACCTTGGGCGGGTGCTGCCGCGCCTTCACGAGCGCCTCGGCGCCGTGGCGGGCCACGTCGACCTCGAACCCGTTGCCCTTGAGCAGGGCCTCCAGGTAGTAGACGTTCTCTTCCTTGTCGTCGACGACGAGCGCGCGGATCATGTGGATTCCTTGGCCGGGGACGGGGCGGAGACGAAGCGGGAGATCTCCGCCACGAACGTTTCGGGGTTAATGGGCTTCTCGATGTAGCCATTGCAACCGGCCCCAAGGGATTTCTCGCGATCGCCCACCATGGCGTACGAGGTGACGGCGACGATGGGAATGCGGTCGAGCGCGGCGTGCGTGCGCAGGGCGCGGGCGACCGCGTAGCCGTCCATGCCCGGCAGCTGGATGTCGAGCAGGATGAGATCGGGCAGGAGCGACAACGCCTTCGCCACCCCCGAGGGACCGTCGCAAGCCGCGTCGACGGTGAAACCGCTTTGCTGAAGGAGGAAGGTGGCGAGATAACGATTTTGCTCGTTGTCTTCGATGAGCAGGACGGTCCGTTTCATGTGGTGCGATTGGCCGGGGCGTTGAGCGGCAGGGTGACGGAAAATTCGCTGCCCTTCTCCCACTCGCTGGCGGCAACGATAGTCCCGCCCATGAGTTCCGCAAGTTTCCGGCAAATGGCAAGCCCCAGACCCGTGCCTTCGTGCTGACGGGAGAGGCCCGTATCCACCTGGCGGAAGGACTGGAACAGGTTGGCGAGATCGGCGGGCTTGATGCCGATGCCGGTGTCCGCGATCCGCACGCACACGGCGGGGCGCGGCCCGTCTTCTCCTGCGAAAGGCGGCAGTTCGGCGGGTTCGACGGTGAGGGAGACAGAACCTTTCTCGGTGAACTTCACGGCGTTGCTAAGCAGATTGAGCAGGATCTGCTCCGTCCGACGGCGGTCGCCCACCATGGCATCGAGGGCTTCCGGATGACGGACGTCGAGGGCGAGGCCCTTCCGCTCGGTCATGGGACGCACGGTGTCGACCACGCGTCCGACGGCCTCGACGAGGCGGTAAGGTTCGACGCGCACCTCGAGTTGGCCGGCCTCGATCTTGGAGATGTCGAGCACGTCGTTGATAAGTTCGAGTAGGTGGCGGGCGCTGTTGCGGACCATGCCGAGCTGTTTGCCTTGCTCGGGGTTGAGCGGGCCGGCCAGGCCCTGCAGGACGATCCCGGTGAAACCGATGATCGAATTGAGCGGCGTGCGCAGTTCGTGGGACATCGTCGCCAGAAAGGCGGACTTGATGCGGTCGGCCGCCTCCGCCCGCACCAGGGCCCTCTGCAACTCGGAGGTCCGCTCCGCGACCTTGAGTTCGAGGGTGGAGTTGGCCTCGCGCAGCGCCCGCTCGGCCTCCTTGCGTGCGGTGATGTCCCGCAGCGTCATGAACGCCAGGCGGCGCTCGCCGGCGTAACGCACGAGGACGCCCGAGTAACTGAAGATGCGTTCCCAGGGTTCGCCCAAGCGGCGGACGCAGATCTCGACGTTCTCGAACGATTCGCCCCGGCGGGTGCGCGCGAGCGGCCAGTTCTCGACGGGGATGGGCGTGCCGTCGAGTTCGCAGAGTTCGAAGATCCGGTCGAACTCGCGCCGCAACCGGCGTCCCTCCTCCAGGTCCTCGAAGCCCAACAGCCGGAGGGAGGCGGGATTCCAGTGCAGCAGTTCGCCCTCCGGGTCGGCGATGATGAGGCCCTCGCGCAGGTTCTCGACCACGACTTCGAAACGTGCTCGCAATTCGAGCAACTCCGCCTCGGCTTGCGCCCGCTCGGTGATGTCGATGGCGATGCCGCCCACGAAACGTTCGCCGCGCGAGTTGCGGAACGGAAACTTGAAGCAGTTCCAGACGACGGGCTTTCCCTGGATCGTGCCCCGATCCTGCGCGATCTCGATCGGATGACCCAGGGCGAGCACCTCGGCGTCGCTGCGCCGGATGCGTTCGGCCGCCTCCGCAGGCACAAGATCCGCGGCGGTCTTGCCGATCCAGTCTTTCCGATCGAGCCCGAAGGCCCGGTCCCAGGCCCGGTTCATGAAGAGGTGGCGTCCCTGCTCGTCCGTCATCCAAGCGATGGCCGGGGTCGCATCCATGAAGGCATTGAAGCGCTCCTCGCTCTCGATGCGCGCCTGCTCGGCTTCGCGGCGGCCGGAAATGTCGATGCCGACCCCGACGAGGCAGGTCGAATCCTCGAAGATGACGCGACGACCGGTGAAATAATAAGGCGTACGTACGCCCTCCTTGGACAGAAAGTCCGCCTCGACGCTCGACTCGCCGCGGGCGAACACCTCGGTGATGCGTTCCTGCAGGCGAGGTTTCTCGTCCTCGGCGAAGAAATCGAGTGGATGCATGCGGGCGATTTCTTCGCCAGAATATCCGGAAACCGTCTCGAAATTGCGATTCCAGCGGAGGAAACGACCCGACGTGTCGTAGAAATACAGGATGCCCGGCATGCTGTCGATCATCGTGTCGGAGAAGAGTTTCTCCCGGCGCGCGATCGCGGCCGCTTCCGTGCGATCCTCCTCGCGGGCAAGGTTGTCGAGGGCGAAGGAAACATCCGCCGCCGCCTCGGCTAGCAGCGCAATCTCCCGGTCCTGAAAGAAGCCCGGCTCGTAGGCGTACACGCTCAGGAGGCCGACGATTTCGTGTCTCTCGCTGATCGGAAACACCGCGAAGGCTCGGAAGCCGCGACGCTGCATTTCCTCGCGCAGCGGCTGGGTGCCGGGATCGTTGATCACGTCGTTAGAGACGATCGCCCGTCCCTCGCGAAAGGCACGCCCCGACGGACCGCGCCCCTCCGGACGGTCGTCGGTGTAGATGCGGATGCTGCGCAGGTAGCCGTTGGTGTCGCCGCGTTCCGCCACCGGCACGAGGGCCCGCGATTCGGGATCGTGCCAGCCGATCCAGGCCATGCCGAAGCGACCTTCGTCGACCAAGGCCCGGCAGATCTCGCGGAAGAGTTCCTCGCGGTTCGGCAGGCGGACGATCGCCTGGTTGACCTGGCTCAGCACCGCGTAGAGCCGGCGCAGTCGCTCGAGTTCGGTCTCGTGGTTCTTGAGGTAGGTGTAGCCCTTCTCGATCGTGCCGAAGGCGCGACGCATCGACACGAGCAGCAGTCCCGCCGTGACCGCCACGAAGGCCAGTCCCTTGTAGACGCTCCACGCCACCAACTGGGCGGGATCGGCGAACAGCATCCCGAGCGCCCGGTCGGAGAAATAAATCCAGAGCGTGGCGAAGACCGCATAGATGCCGGCGACCGCCCAGGCGCGCGTGCGCACGGAGCGCCGCGGAGCGGCCGGAGGGGCGGAGGCGTGCGGCAGGGGATCCTTCATGCGAAGCTCAACGGAGCGGGGAACGGCTTGAGTTTTCGTCGAGCACGCGGCGAAGCAAGGTCAAGAGCGTCTCCGCCGTGAAGGGTTTCGCGAGGAAGTGCTCGACGCCGAGGTTGCGCGCGCGGATCACGTTTTCCTGGGCGTTGTATCCGCTCGCGGCCACGATCCGGACCTTCGGCTCGATGCCGCGGAGCGCCGCGATCATCGATGGCCCGTCCATGACCGGCATCATCATGTCGGTGATCACCACCGCAACCTCGTCGCGATGGCTGGCGAACAGCGCGGTCGCCTGCGCCCCGTCCTCGGCCGTGAGCACGCGGTAACCGAAGGCCTCCAGGGTCTGGCGCGTGATCTCGAGAATCGACACCTCGTCGTCGACCACGAGCACGCACTCGCCGCGCCCGCGGGCCGGGGAGGCGAAGGGACTGGCGGAACCCGGTTCGTCGGCATCCTGCGCCTGTGCCGGAAAGTACACCTTGAAGGTCGTGCCGGCCCCGACCTTGCTCTCGACGTCGACGAAGCCGCCGTGGTTGCGGACAATGCCGAGCACGGTGGAAAGCCCGAGCCCGGTCCCCTTGCCCGGCTCCTTGGTCGTGAAGAAGGGATCGAAGATCCGGCCGAGCACGTCGGGAGGGATGCCCGTGCCGGTGTCCCGCACGTCCACCCGCACGTAGGGGCCGGCGGACACGCCCGGCCGCATCGCGGCGAACTGTTCGTCGACGCGTTCGTTGCGGGCCGAGATCGTCAGGACGCCGCCGCCCGGCATCGCGTCGCGGGCATTGACCGCGAGGTTGAGCAGCACCTGGCTGAGCTGCGTCGGGTCGCAGACGACCAGCCAGAGGTCGCGCGGCACGGAGGTCTCGAGCCGGATGTTCTTGGGAAAGGTGCTCTCCGCGATGCCCTCGGTGTCGCGGACAATGTGTCGCAGGTTGACGGATACGCGCGCGCCCTCGACGCCCCGGGCGAAGGAGAGCACCTGCTTGACCAGCTCGGTGCCGCGCATGGCGCTCCGCTCGATGTTGCGCAGGACCATGCGCGAGCTCTCGTCGCGGGCGCCGTCCCGCAGCAGGTCCACGCCCATGACGATCGGGGCGAGCAGGTTGTTGAGATCGTGGGCGATGCCGCCGGCAAGCGTGCCGAGGCTTTCGAGGCGCTGCGCCCGGAGGAACTGCGACTCGAGCTGCTTTCGCTCGGTCACATCGGTGTCGATCGAGAGGATCGACCGGGGCGCCCCCTGCTCGTCGCGCATCAAGGTCCAGCTCGCGAGGACGGTGACGCGTTGGCCGCCGCGGGTCCTGGCGACGAACTCGCCGCTCCAGCGGCCTTCCTCTTTCAGGGTTTGCTCCGCCTCGGCGAAGGCCCCGGCGTCCAGGTCGAGCAATTCGCGAAGCTCGCGCCCCTTGGCCTCCGCCGCCGTCCAGCCGTAAAGACGTTCGGCGCCGCGATTCCAGTAACCGATCCGGTGCGCGAGGGAGCGCACGCCGATGCCGTCGTGAGCCACCTCGAGCAGGGCGGCCTGTTCGCGCAGCTTCTCCTCGGCCTGGCGGCGCTGGGCGATCTCCGCGGCGAGCGCGGCGGTGCGCTCGCGCACGCGCCGCCGCATCTGGAAGTTCCAGAGCACGACGGCGCCGACGACGAGGACGCCGGCCGCTCCTCCTCCGGCAACCCAGCGCCACGGAAGCGCAAAACCCGGCGGACGCGGCTCGAAGATGAAACCGTCGAGGGAAAAGTCGGGCGGCGCGTTGGCGTGCTCGGCGAGCACCCGGGCAATGTGCGCCCAGCGCTCACGATTGATGTGCCCGATCTCGACGAAATCCGGCAGCACCAGCAGGCGCATGGCCTCGGCTTCGGCGGCAAGCTGGTCGCGCGAGACCGGGCTTCCGCGCACCGAGGGCATCGCAAGGATCAGGTCGATGGTCGCTTCGGGATTCGCAAAGGCGTAGGCCCAGCCCTTGCGAACGGCCCGCAGGAGCGCGGCGACCTTCTCGGGATGGCGGTTAGCATACGTTTCGGTCGAGAAAAGCGTGTCTCCGTAGAAATCCACGCCGTAATCCACGGAGCGTAGCAAGGCTGGCTCGACCCCGCGCGCCCGCATCATGAAGGGTTCCACCGTGGCGTAGGCCGAGATGGCATCGACGCGTCCCTCGACAAGATCGTCCAGGTTCCACGAATGCGGAATCACACGGACCAGGCCCGGATCGATCCCCTCAAGCACCAGCATCGCGCGCAATTGCGCGGCTCCCTGATCGTCCGCCATCATCACGGTACCGCCGATGAGATCGGCCGGCGTGCGGATGCCGCGGTCGGCCCGGCTCATCACGATGTACGGAGAATGCTGAAAGACCGCCCCGCAGACCACGACCGGCTCGCCCCGCATCCGGGCGATGAGGACATCGACGTCGCTCACGCCGAAATCGGCCTCGTCGTTCAGGACCGCGGGAATGGGCGCACGTCCCGGACGTCCCTCGATGAGTTCGACCTGAAGGCCTTCCTCGGCGAAGTAGCCCCGTGCCTGGGCGGCGTAGTATCCGGCGAACTGAAACTGGTGATACCACTTCAGCTGAATGCGGACCGGCTGCGCGTGGGCGGCCGCACCCAACCAGCCCATCCAGAACGCGAGGCCCCACAGCCACGTCAGCGTGCGTTTCATGAGAGCGGCGGCGGAAACGGCGCGCGGCTGGCCGTCTGATGCAGCACCCGGTGCAACGTTTCCAGGAGCACATCGGCCGAGTACGGCTTCGCGAGAAAATGGCTCACTCCCGCGGAATTCGCCCGGGCCACGCTTTGGCTGTCCTTGATCCCGCTCGCCGCGACGACCTTGACCATCGGATTGATGCGGCGCAGCGCCGTGATCAGGGCGATGCCGTCCATCACGGGCATCATGATGTCGGTGAGGACAAGGTCGATTTTGGCACGATGAGTGGCATAAACCCCGATCGCCTGCGCCCCGTCTTCGGCGGTGAATACGCGATATCCGCTGGACTCAAGGGTCTCCTTGGTGATGTCGAGGATCGACGTTTCGTCGTCCACGACGAGGACACCTTCGCCCTTTCCGTGCGGCACCTCGACCCGCGCGACGTCGCCGTCCGCAACCACCGCGCCGTCCTTCGGCTGGGCCGGCAGGTACACCTTGAAGGAGCTGCCCTCGCCCGGCTCGCTCGACACGTTGACGAAGCCTCCATGGCTGCGGACGATGCCGAGAACGGTGGACAGGCCGAGGCCGGTGCCCTTGCCGACTTCCTTGGTGGTGAAGAACGGTTCGAAGATCCGTTCGACGACTTCCTTCGGCATGCCACAGCCGGTGTCGGTGACCTCGAGAACCGCATAGCGCCCCGGCGCGACGCCGCGGTTCATGGCCGCGTACTGCGGGTCGATTTCCTCGTTGCGCACCTCGAGCGTGAGCGTGCCGCCATCCGGCATGGCGTCGCGGGCGTTCACGCAGAGGTTGAGCACCACCTGGTGCAGCTGCGTGGGGTCGCCGGTCACGAGCCAGAGATCCACGGGGACGCGGGAATCGATGCGGATGTTCTTCGGAAAGGTGTTGTGACCGATGACCTCGATGTCGCGGACGATGTGCTTGAGGTTGACGGCGACACGCGCACCCTCGACTCCCCGCGCAAAGGACAAGACCTGCTTCACGAGGTCGGCGCCGCGCCGGGCCGCCCGCTCGATGTTGCCGAGGATGCGCTGGCTCTCGGGCCGGGGCTCGAAGCGCTTCAGCAAGTCGACGCCCATTGTGACCGGGGCGAGCAGGTTGTTGAGGTCGTGGGCGATGCCGCCGGCGAGCGTGCCGATGCTCTCCATGCGCTGGGCGCGCAGGAACTGGGCCTCGAGTTTCTTGCGTTCGGTGATGTCGGTGTTGATGGCGAGGACGGATTTAGGCCGGCCCGCCTCGTCGCGGACCAGAGTCCAGCGACCCTCGATCGTCAGGGGCTGCCCGTCCTTGCTCATCTGCTCGAGCTCCCCCACCCACTCGCCCTGCCTTTGCAGCTGCCGCATCGCCTGGTCGAAGGGGCCCGGCTCGAAATACAGCAAGGTGCGCACGTTCTTCCCCAACGCCTCCGCGGCCGTCCATCCGTAGAGCCGCTCCGCACTCTTGTTCCAGTAGGTAATGCGATGCTCGAGGTCGCGGACGAGGATGGCGTCCTGCGCCTTGTCGAGCAGGGCGGCCTGCTCGCGGGTGCGGGCGGCAACTTTTTCCCGCTCGAGCTCGGCCGCGGCCCGCGCCGCAAAGATGCGTAGCGTGGAGACGACGAATTCCCGCTCGGTCAACGGCTGGGTCGAGAGTACGAACAAGAGGCCGGCGGGCGCACCCGCCGAATCGAACAGAGTCACGCCGACATAGGATTCGAGCCCGGCCGAAGGCAGCCCCGGAATCGGCCCAAACCGCTCCCCCGCCGACCGCTCGACAACGCGCGGCTCGGCGTCGCCGAGGTGGTCGCAGGGCGTGCCCGCCGGGTCGAAGGCGAAGTTGGGGGCGAGCCGGCCGGAGACCGCGGCCGCGAGGGTGCGGACTCCGCCGGCAGCCGTATCTATCTGGGCAATACAGCCGGCGCCGGCGCCGACCGCCTCGACGAGGCCGAGGACCAGCTTGCCGAAGAACTCGGCGCCGGTCTCGGCCGAAAGCCCTCGCGCCATCGCCAGCACCGCGTCGTGCGTCTTCCGCCGCTCCACCCGCAGGCGCAGGCTCACGATGCCAAAGGCCAGGTTGTCAGCGAGGTCGCGCAGCAACTTCAGTTCGTCGGGCGGGATGGTGCGAATCTCACTGTCGTAGAGCGCGAGGTTGCCGAAGGTGCGGCGGCCGTCGTTGAGCGGCAGATTGATCAGGCCCCGGTAGCCGCGCCGCCAGGCATCCTCGAGCCATGGCGCGAAATAGGGATAGCGCGAGAGATCGTCGACCAGAACCGGCTTTCCGGTGCGAATGGTCTCGCCCGCGGGCCCGCGGCCGACGTCGATCTCGTCGGACCAGCTCAGGTGAAGGCGGGCAAGGTACGCGGGATCGGATCCCGCCGAGGCCTGCGGCACGAGCGACTTGCGGGCGTCCTCCAAGGCATAGCCGACCCAGGCCATCCGATAGCCGCCGACCTCCGTCGCGATCCGGCAGATCTCCTCGAGCAGGGCGCCTTCGGTCTCGGAACGGACGAGGGCCTCGTTGCATCGGCTCAACATCTGCAGCGCGCGATTGGTGCGGGCCAGCGTCTCCCGGGCGCGACGCGTCTCGGTCACGTCGCGAAAGTAGATGGCCAGCCCGTCGTCCAACGGGTAGGCCCGCGCCTCGAACCACGCCTCCAGCGGCGCGTACCACGCCTCGAATTCCACGGTCACACGCTCCGAACTGGCCCGGTGATATTGCCGCTCGAACTCGGTGCCGCTCAGGCCGGGAAAGACCTCCAGCATCGGCTGGCCGACCAGCTCGTCGCGTCGCCGCCGGAGCATGGACTCAGCCTGTCGGTTCACATACGTGAAGCGCGCCTCGTTATCGAGCATGATGAACCCGTCGGTGACGCTCTCGAGCGTGCTGAAGAGCCGGTCGGCGAGCGCCCGGCGTTCCCGTTCCGCCAGCATGTGCTCGGTGATGTCGTGGCAGGTTCCGATCGCCCGCACAGGATTGCCGGCCTCGTCGCGAAACACCTGCCACCGCTCCTCGACATGCTTCACGCGCCCGTCGGGCATCAGGATGCGATGTTCGAGGCTGCGTGCGCCCGAATCCTCCAAGGAACGACGAAAGGCGACCTCGACCGCGGCGCGGTCCTCCGGATGCACCCGCTCGAGAAAGGCCTCGTGCGTCGGCACGAAGGTCGCCGGATCGGTCTCGAAGATGTGATGGGTTTCCTCGGACCACGTCACGGCGAAGTTGCCGAGATCGGTCTCCCAACTGCCCACCTTCGCCACCGCCTGAGCGGCGATGAGCCGGGCTCGTTCGGATTCCAACTGGACGGCGAGCCGGCGTTGACGGCCCTCGCTGTCGAGCAACGCGAGTTCGGCGAGCTTTCGCTCGGTCACGTTGAGGTGCATGACCACGGCGCCGTTCAACGCACCCAGGAGCAGCGGCGTGACGACGAGCCTGAACCAACGTTGCTCGACCGGCGAGTGACAGGGATACTCGAGGCTGAACTCGGGAATCTCCCCGCGCAGCACACTGCGAATGCCGGCCGCGGCCGCCCGGGCCTCGCCGGCGCACTCCCCGTCCGTGCCCTCGCAAATCGAGAGATAGTTTCGCCCGACGTAGAAGTCGTCGCCCGCGGCCGCGTTGGCCGCACCGAAGCGCCGCCACGACTCGTTCACCGCCAGGATAACGCCGTTCGCGTCGAGCAGGGCGATGTTGGCCGGAAGCGCGTCGAGGATCGCCCGCTGCAACTCGGCCGCCTGGCGTTGCAAGCCCTCGCTTTCGATGAGGCGTTGCTGGGCCTTCTCCAACAAGAGCGGGTGGCCGCTTTCGCCCACGATCGCATCGACCTCGCCGGCGACATGGGCCTGCAGGGCCGCCTCCGCGTCGGCAAGACGCTTCACCAGCCGGGAAAGCTTGGCGCCGTCGCCCTCCGTTGCTGCGCTGCGTTTGCGGGCGGTCATGGCGACAAGGTTTCCCAACCCAAAGTCGCGACCACAGTCGGGCGGTCGCCAAGGTTTCCGAAGATGCGCAAGACAGGAGCCGGCTCGAGCCGCACCAGGGTGGGCGTGACGATCACCCCTTCCTTCAGCGCCCGCAGCGGCTCGCGAAGGACATCCACCACCTCGATGCGGTGCGCGTCGGGCGCATATTCGCGGCACAAGGCGCGCAGGTTCTCGAGGGCGCGCGTCGAGTGCACCGACTGACCGGCGACGTAGAGACGAAAGACATGGGATCCCGCTTTGCTCATCGGCCCTTGGCGCCACGCTTCCCGGACGCCTTGTCTGCTCCGCGCATCTTCCGGAGGACTGCGCGATCGCGGGCATCCGCGAGCCCGCGCGCCGCCTCTTCCTCGAGCAGGGACTCCAGTTCGGCCCGGTTGAGTTCCAACTGACGGCGCAACTCCCGGGCGCGCCCCTCGAGCTTCGCCTCGGCCAGCCGGGTTTCCAGGCGCTTCCGCCTGAAATCCGCAGCAAGCTTGCGCCGCGCGGCCTCCTCCGCCCGCTCGCGCTCCCAGCGCAGCGCGCCCATCAGCACCTCGCCGCCCGCCGTGTAGACGTCGGCGAGGTCGATGCCAGCGTTCGTCAACCTGAGTTCCCGCACCTGATTCGAGTGAGCGGTCCCCCTCGACTTGACGATGGTGAGGGCGCGGTTGCGCTCGCCGGCGTGGACCACGTAGCTCAGGTGCAGCCAGGTGTCCGCGATGGTCGAGATTTGGAGGGGCGTCGCCTCCGATTCGGGTTCATCCCGGGCCAGCAGGCTCGTGCACAGGAGCGTGATGCCCTCCGCCTTGGCCTAGTCGACGAGCCGCTCGACCACACCGTGGGCCGTGCCGAGGTTGCCCTCGTTCGCGAGCGACGACAAAGGATCCACGATCACGCAGCGGGCGCGATGCGCGCGGGCCGCCGCCTTCACCCGCAGGAGATGCACCTCCGCACTGCACACGGTCGAGCGGGCCGAGTGGAACGCCAGTCGGCCCGCGCGCAGACCGCGCGCAAGCCGCAGGCCCACGGAGGCGAGATTGCGGATGATTTCGGCGGGGTCGGAATCGTAGGTCGCAAACAACACCCGCTCCCCACGGTCGCACGCCGCCTGCGCGAAGGCCCCGGCCAGGGTCGTCTTTGCCGTGCCGGGCGCACCAGTCACCAGCACGCTCGCTCCTCGATGGTAACCGCCGTCCAGCATGGTGTCGAGGCGCGCGACACCGGTGGAGACCCGTCCATCTCCCACCTTCGCAACGGCGCGCAACAGCCGGGCGCCGGCGACCTCGAGGCCGGCTTCGCCGATCACCATCGGCGACTCGTTCTCCGAGAAGGCCGATCCGCGGAACTTGAGCACGCGCAGGCTGCGGTGCGAGACGCCGGCCACGACGTCGTGGTTGAGCGCGATGGCGCAGTCGACCATGTAGTGGACGTACCCATACGGTCCCGCGTCCACGCGCCCCCCGTCCTCCTTCGCCTTGGCGGTGAGGATCGCCGTGAATCCGCGCGCGAGCAGCCACTCGTGAAGGCGCGCCACCTCGCGACGCGCGGCCGCCGGGTCGTCGAGCAGGTCGAGCAGGAGGTCCACCGAATCGAAGACGATCCGGCGCGCTCCCATCTGCCGGGCCTTGGCGTCCAGCGAAGCCAGCAACCCCTGCAGATCGAAGTCGCCGGCGCTCACCACGTCGGGACCGGGCTGCGCATCCAGGAAGAACAATTTTCGCCGCTCCAGCGCGGGCAGGTCCCAGCCAAACGTCGCCGCGTTGGCCACGATGCGCCGCGAATTCTCCTCGAAGGCCACGAAGATCCCCGGTTCGCCGAGATGGCGCGCGCCGTTGACCAAGGTCTGCAGGGCGAGCACCGTCTTGCCCGAGCCCGGCCCCCCGATCAGAAGTGTCGTGCGGCCCGCAGGCAGGCCGCCGAGCAAGATCTCATCGAGGCCCTCGATGCCGGTCGCGGACTTGGCGATGCCCGGACGGGGTGATGGGGCTTTTTTCATGAAGGATGAACATCGAACGAACCCGCGTTGCCGCCACTCGCCGTCGGTCGCCCCACCGACGATAAAATGTCGATCCCGTAGCGTCTTGAAGAATCTGACGTCCCGTATCCGCCGGACAGGTGGACCATGGAATCGAGCGTAGATGCGAAGTCCTTGGGAGCAAGCGCGCTCGCGAAAACTTTGGGTGCCGGCACGAACGGAATCCTCCTCGCCGCACCCTCCCGGGACCGTCCAGTCTCCTGCATCAGACCATGGACCATCCGACCGACCTCACCCGCCTTGCCCGCACCGATCCGTTGGAGATCTACCGCTACCGCGACGGCCTGTACGCCGTGGACCTGTTGACGGCCGCGTTATGCGAATTCGACTTCTTCACCTGGCTCGCCCGTGAGCCCGCCGACCTCGCCGGGATCTGCGCCGGACTGTCGACCCAACCCCGTCCGACCGACGTGATGCTGACGCTCTTCGCCGCCGAAGGCTACGTGCGCCGGGAGGGTGGACGCTTCCACGTCACCGACCTGGCGCGCGAACACCTCGTCAGCGACTCGCCGTTCTTCCTCGGGCCCTACTTCGCCTCGCTCAAGGAACGGCCAGTAGTGCGCGACTACGTCACGATCCTGCGCACCGACCGGCCGGCCAACTGGGGCAGTTTCAAGGACACCAAGGCCTGGGGCGATGCGATGCAGACGGAGGAGTTTGCGACGCGCTTCACCGCGGCGATGGACTGCCGCGGTTTCCACCTCGGGCCGGCCCTGGCCACGGCCGTGCCGCTCGGCGGACGCACCCGCTTGCTCGACATCGCCGGCGGCTCGGGGATCTACGCGTGTACGCTGGTCGCGCATCATCCGGGATTGCGCGCCACCGTCTTGGAGCGCCCGCCGGTCGACGACATCGTGCGCACGATGGTCCGCAAACGCGGCTACGAGAACCTCGTCGACGTCGTCGCCGGCGATATGTTCGCCGATCCGCTGCCGGCGGACCATGACGTGCACCTGTTCTCCAACGTGCTCCACGACTGGGACTCGCCCAAGGTGCGCGTCCTGCTCGCCGCCTCCCACCGCGCCCTCGCGCCGGGCGGGTTGCTGCTTGTCCATGACGCCCATCTCAACGCCGACAAGACCGGCCCCCTGCCCGTGGCGAAGTATTCGGCCCTGCTGATGAACGTGACGGAGGGCAAATGCTACTCGATCCGGGAAATGGAGGACTTGCTCGCCGAAGCCGGTTTCGCCGAGGTGCGCCTCACGCCGACCACCGCCGACCGCAGCGTGGTGACGGCTGTGAAAGTCTAGACCACAAAAAAGCCGCCCTCGTTTCCGAGGGCGGCTGAAGGGAAGCGGAGTCGCTCAGGGCGTCACGCCGGTGTCCGGCGCCGAGGCGGTGGGCTCCTTCTGCTTGAACTCGAGCTGCTCGCCGTTGCGCACGACCAGGACGGTCTCGCCGTCCTTGACGTCGCCGCGCAGCAGGGCCTCGGCGAGCGGGTCCTCGAGGTAGTGCTCGATCGCCCGGCGCAGCGGACGCGCGCCGTACTTCTCGTCATAGCCCTTCTCGATGAGCAGGGTCTTCGCATCGGGCGTGAACTCGAGCACGATCTTCCGCTCCTCGAGGCGCTTCGCGAACTTCACGATCTCGATCTCGACGATCTTGATCAGGTCGTCCTTCGCCAGCGGGCGGAAGAAGATGATGTCCGAGATGCGGTTCAGGAACTCGGGCTTGAAGACCCGCTTGGCCTCCTCGAGCACCTTCTCTCGCATCTTCTCGTGGTCCGAGAAGCTGCCGGTGGCGGCCGCGAAGCCCATCGACGTCTGCCGCTGGAGCAGCGCGGCGCCGACGTTCGACGTCATGATGATGATCGTGTTGCGGAAATCGACCGTGCGGCCAAGCGAGTCCGTGAGGCGGCCGTCCTCGAGGATCTGCAGAAGGATCTGCAGCACGTCGGGGTGGGCCTTCTCGACCTCGTCAAAGAGGATGACCGAGTAGGGACGGCGGCGGACGGCCTCCGTGAGCTGGCCGCCTTCCTCGTAGCCGACGTAGCCCGGAGGCGAGCCGACGAGGCGGGAGACGGCAAACTTCTCCATGTACTCGCTCATGTCGATCTGGATGAGCGCGTCCTGGTTGCCGAACATCTGGGCGGCAAGCTGCTTGGCGGTCTCCGTCTTGCCGACGCCGGTCGGGCCGACGAACATGAAGGAGCCGATCGGGCGGCGCGGATCCTTGAGGTCGGCGCGCGAGCGGCGGAGGGCGCGGGCAATGGCGACCGCGGCCATGTCCTGGCCGACGACGACCTTCTGGATCTCGGCTTCGAGGCCGAGCAACTTCTCGCTCTCCTTCTTTTCCATGCGGGAGAGCGGAATGCCGGTCCAGTCGGCGACGACCTGCATCATGAGGTCCTCGTCGATGGCCACGCGCTTCTCGTCGCGGGACTTCTTCCAGTTCTCGGTGATCTGCTCCTGCTTGGTGCGCAGCTGCTTCTCGGTGTCGCGGAACTTGGCCGCCTCCTCGAAGTGCTGCTTCGCGATGGCTTCCTCCTTCTGGGCGCAGACCTTCTCGATCTCCTTGGTGAGATCCTCGATGTCGGGCGGGCGCACGAGCGCTCCGATACGGGCGCGGGAGCCGGCCTCGTCCATCACGTCGATGGCCTTGTCGGGCAGGAAGCGGCCGGTGATGTAGCGGTCGGACAACTTGGCCGCGGTCTCGAGGGCCTTGTCGCTGAAGGTCGCCTTGTGGTGATCCTCGTACTTGCCGCGGATGCCCTTGAGAATGGTGACGGTGTCCTCGACGGACGGCGGCTCCACCTTGACGGCCTGGAATCGGCGGTCGAGGGCGCTGTCCTTCTCGATGTACTTGCGGTACTCGTTGAGGGTGGTCGCGCCGATGCACTGGAGCTCGCCACGGGAGAGGGCGGGCTTGAAGATGTTGGACGCGTCCATCGCGCCCTCGGCGGCACCGGCGCCGACGATGGTGTGCATCTCGTCGATGAAGATGATGACGTTCTTGGCGCGCTTGATCTCGTCCATCACGGCCTTGATGCGCTCCTCGAACTGGCCGCGGTACTTGGTGCCGGCGACCATGAGGGCGAGGTCGAGGGTGATGACCTTCTTGTCGATGAGGATCTCGGGCACGATGCCGCTGGCGATCTCCTGGGCGAGGCCCTCGACGATGGCAGTCTTGCCGACGCCGGCCTCGCCGATGAGCACCGGGTTGTTCTTGGTGCGGCGGCAGAGAATCTGGACGACGCGGCGGATCTCGTTCTTGCGGCCGACGACGGGGTCGAGCTCGCCCTTGCGCGCGAGTTCGGTGAGGTCGCGTCCAAAGGCCTTCAAGGCCGGCGTCTTCACTTCCTTCTTGTCCTCGGGTCCGCCGCCCCCGCGCGGGGACGGGGCCGCGGCCTCTTCGCCGCCGGCACCGGATTCGCCGCCGGAGAACTGCGGATCGAGTTCGCGGAGGATCTCGTTGCGCGTGCGCTCGATGTCGATGTCGAGCGACTTGAGCACGCGGGCGGCCACGCCCTCGCCCTCGCGCAGCAGGCCGAGCAAAATGTGCTCGGTGCCGACGTAGGAGTGGTTGAGCGCCTTGGCCTCCTTGCCGGCGAGGGCGAGCACCTTCTTGACGCGCGGTGTGTAGGGAATGCTGCCCTGCGACTTGGTCTCGGTGCCGGTGCCGACCTGCTTTTCGACAGCGGAGCGCACCGTCTCGAGGTCGAGGCCCATCTTCTGGAGCACGCTGACAGCCACGCCCTGGCCCAGCTTGATCAAGCCGAGGAGGATGTGCTCGGTGCCGACGTAGTTATGGTGGAACCGATCGGCCTCCTTGCGGGCCAGCGCCAGCACCTGCTGGGCGCGCGGGGTGAAGTTGTTCATGGGTTCGGACATGGCGTAGGTTGGGTCAGTTGTTCCCGTTGATCGTGAAATTGGGCGGGGTGAAACCCGCGAACTCGCCGCGCAGGCGGGCGGCGCGCAGAATGTCGCGCTCGGCGGACTCCACCTCGGTGCGGCCGGCGGCGTGCTGGACGTGACCGGGCTGGGCCTCGATGAAAAGCCGGTCGATCTTGGTGCGGGCCCCGTCGGGCAGGACGCCGAGGTCGATGCCGAGGCGCAGCAGCGAGAGCAGGTTCATGGCCTCGCCGGAGCTCAGCAGGTGGCTGTTCTGGAGGATGCCGAAGGCGCGGCCGATCTTGTCGAAGAGTTTGGCGCCGTCGGACTCGAGCAGGCGGGCGCGGGCGTTGAGTTCGTGCTCGACGATCGACTGGAGCACGCTCTGCAGGCGCTTGAGGATGTCCTCCTCGGATTCGCCGAGCGTGGTCTGATTGGAGATCTGGAATATGCTGCCGGAGGCATCGGAGCCCTCGCCGAAGAGTCCGCGCACGACCATGCCGAGCTGGTTGACGGCGCGGACGACCTTTTCCATCTGGCCGGCAATGACGAGCGCAGGCAGGTGCATCATGGCGGAGGCGCGCATGCCTGTACCGAGGTTGGTCGGGCAGGCCGTGAGGTAGCCGAGCGACGGAGAGAAGGCGTAGTCGAGGGATTCCTCGAGCGCGGTGTCGAGGTCGTTGATGGCGGACCAGGCCTTCTTGAGCTGGAAGCCGGTGCGCAGGACCTGGAGGCGGAGATGATCCTCCTCGTTGATCATGATGGAGAGGGTCTGGTCCCGGTTGATGACGACCCCGCTGCCGCCCTTTGAGCCGCTGAGTTCGCGGCTGATGAGATGTCGTTCCACGAGAATCTGACGCTCAAGCGGGCCGAGTTCGTCAATGGTCGCGTTGAGGCTCTTCTTGAGCGGGGCGGTCGCGGCGAGCGCCTCGCGGCAGGCGGCGAGGACCTCTCCGCGCTCCTCGCGTGCAGCCCAGCCCGGGAAGGAGTGGCCGGCGAGGTTGCGCGCCAGGCGGATGCGCGTCATGAGCACGACGGCGCACTTGTTGGACGCGCTGTCGATCAACTCGGACGGCGTGGCAATGAGGGAAGCGACGGTCATGGCTTCAACGCGCCGGCTTCTGCTCGAAGGCTTGTTTGACCTGGTGGATTTCATCGCGGTAACGCGCGGCCTCCTCGTACCGCTCGGACTGGATGGCGTCGCGGAGATCGACTTCGAGGCGGGAAAGGCGTTCGTGGAGGGACTGGCGGTCGAGGGCGCGCTGCGGAACCTTGCCGGTGTGGCGCGTCCCCTTGTGCATGGATTCCAGCATGGGTTCGACCATGCCCTTGAAAGTCTCGTAACACTGCGGGCAGCCGAAACGTCCGTGCTTCTTGAAATCGGACTGGGTGTAGCCGCACTGCTCGCACGACAGGCCGGCGGGCGAACCCGAATCCGGAGAGACCGAGGCCTTGAGCAACAGGTCGGCGAGCGAGAACCCGCTCGGGTCGGTCACGCCCTTGGCCTGCGCGCACTCCTCGCACAGGTCGACCTTGTGCACCTTGTTGTTCACGATTTGCGTGAGATGCACCGTCGCGGGCTTGGAGCAGAGGTCACATTTGAGCGGGCTCGCCATGATTAGGATTATAGCACGTACAAGTTAAGTATCGACCGTTTGAATCGGAAATAATGTCGCTGCACGCATTTTCCGCCCTCACTTGCAGCCATCATGCCAGCCGCGCAGGAGCGGGCAAGCCCGGGCGAGGCGGAAAACACCCCGGAAAACCGCGACGGTAAGGCGCACGCCGCGTCAAGCGGGGTGCGTATTTGGCTCACAGGAGCAAGGCGCGTTCTCAGATTCGCGTGCCCTCGACCCGCACCCGACGACGGAAGGCTTCGAGCACCTTCGCAAAAATCGGGCCGGGCCGGGCCGTACCGATTTCACGCCCGTCGAGCTTCACCACCGGGATGACCTCGGCCCCCGTACCGGTGAGGAAACACTCGTCGGCGTTCCAAACGTCGTACCGGGTGAGGTCGTGCTCCTCGATCGGCACGCCGATCTCGCGGGCGATGTCGAACACGCTGTCGCGCGTGATGCCCTTCAGCCCGCCCTGCTGGGCCGCGGGTGTGTAGAGTTTGCCCTTGTGAACGATGAAGACGTTGTCGCCCGTGCACTCGGCCACGAAACCCTGGTCGTTCAGCATGATCGCCTCGAGCGCCCCGGCCTGCCTCGCCTCGATCTTGGCGAGGATATTGTTGAGATAGTTGAGCGACTTGATCGAGGGGCTCACCGCCGCCGGACTCATCCGCCGGGTTGCCACCGTCACGATCTCGAGGCCCTTCTCGTAGTACTCCTTCGGGTACAGGGCGATCTTGTCGGCGATGATGATCACGGAGGGCTTCGGGCAGAGCCAGGGCGACAGGCCGAGATCTCCCACGCCGCGCGTCACGACGAGACGGATGTAGCCGTCCTTGAGCCCGTTCGCGCGGCAGGTCTCGCACACCGCCCCGCTCATTTCCGCGCGCGTCATCGGAATCTTCAGCATCAGCGCCTTCGCCGAATATTCGAGGCGCTCCAGATGCTCCTCGAGCCGGAAGATATTTCCTTCGTAAAGGCGGATCCCCTCGAAAATGCCGTCTCCATAGAGCAGGCCGTGATCGAACACGGAGATCTTCGCTTCCGCAGCGTCCACCAGTTTGCCGTCGAGGTATATCTTCATTCGGATCACGTTAAGTTCCGGCGAACGAGCTTGTCCAGCCCGGTGCGGACGATTGCGCACCGCGCACCCCGCATCGCTCCGGCACAGACGACGACCGGCTGCGTTGTTCTTGGACGAACGCCACAATCGTATTGCTTTTGCATTTTGATTTCATTTAACCGGGCGCGTTACATCCCTATGCACCCAACCCAAAAACGTCCCACCTCGGCCGGCTTCACGCTGATCGAGCTTCTCACGGTGATCGCCATCATCGGCATCCTTGCCGCCATCGTCATTCCGACGGTCGGCAAGGTGCGCGAGACGGCCCAACGCACCGTCGACGCCAACAACCTCCGAGAGATCGCCAAGGCGGCCACGCTCTACGCCGCCGACAACAGCGACCGCCTGCCGGGCAACAACATCTCCGCGACGACCTTCCAGCCCTCCGGCGCCGCCGTCACGACAACGCCACATCTTTGGGCCGCCGCTCTCGCTCGCGCCGGCTTTCTCGAAGATCCCACCTTCTACAGCTCGAAGCTCGACGCCCTGCGTCCGGCCGCCATGCCGGCTGCCGTGCTCGACCGCACCGCCGGCGGCCTGGTCATGAATGGCGATTTTGCCGCCATGCCCTTGAGCGTGGAACTCGTCGGCGGGCTGCGTTCCAACAACCCCGCCACCACCCCGGTCGCCTTCACCCGCGGTCTCACCACCGCCGGTACGTGGGACGCCGACAAGGGCGTCTACGGCGACACCGGCGGCTTCATCGCCTTCCTCGGCGGCAGTGTCACGTTCCATAAGAACCTCGACGCCCCCGGCCAGCTCGTCGCCTCGAACGGCCAGCCCACCTCCAACCTGCTTCAGTCCCTTCCCTACAGTGCCGCCGTCGGCGCGCCGAATCCGCGCGTTTACGCCGACTCCACCTCTGGCGGCATCGGTGTCGCCGGCGGCACCGCCTCGGTTGCGCCTCCGTCACCGTGATCCTTTATAGACCGCATTAGCACCGCAGTCTCCCGCCCGGCCCGAAAAGCCGGGCTTTCCTATCTCCGGCAACCTGCTCTAGGGTCTGCGCCTCATTTCATGAGTGCCGCCCACACCACGTACATCATCGGTCACCGCAACCCCGATGCCGATGCCATTTGCTCCGCCCTCGCCTACGCAGCCTACAAGGAGGCCCGGGGCGAGAAGGGCTTCGTGGCCGCCCGCTGCGGCAACTCCAACGCCCGCATCGACACCATCCTCAGTCGTTTCAAACAACCGCTGCCCGTCTACATCAGCGACGTCACCCCGCGCGTACGCGACGTCATGGTTTCCGATGTGATCTCCATCCCGATGAGCGCGACTTGTGCCGAGGCGCTGGAGCTGATGGACCGCCACGATGTCCGCGTGCTTCCCGTCGTCACGGAGGACCGGCGTGTGCAAGGCTCTCTCTCGATCTTCCAACTGGGCGACTTTTTTGTGCCAAAGGTTCGCGAGCCGCGCGACATGCGCAAAGTGACGACCAACCTCGCTCACATCGCCCGCGCCCTCAAGGCCCGCGTCGTTCACCTCGCCCACCCCGAACGCTGCGAAGACTTCTTTGTGCGCATCGGGGCCATGGATGTGAGGTCCTTCTGGAAGATTTCCCAGGACGAAGGGATTCCCGCCGGTCAGTCCATCATCATTGTCGGCGACCGCTGGGACATCCAGCAGCGGTCGATCCAGATCGGCGTGCGCGCCCTCGTGATCACCGGCGACCTGCCGGTCGACGACGAGGTCGTGCAACTCGCCAAGGAAAAGGGCGTTTCGCTCATGGTCAGCCCCTACGATTCCGCCACCACCGCCTGGGTCGTGCGCACCGCCACCACCATCGAACGTCTCATCGAACGCAAGTACGCCTCCACCGGCCCGGACATCCGACTCTCCGAACTGCGCAAGAAGATCGCCACCTCCACCGCCCCCGCCTTCATGGTCCTCGACGACGAGGGCCGGCTCCACGGCATCGTCACGAAGACCGACATGATCCGCCCCGTGAAGACCCGCCTCGTCCTCGTCGATCACAACGAGATGACGCAGGCCGTCGCCGGTGCCGACCAGGTCACCATCGCCGAGATCATCGACCACCACCGCCTGGGCGCCTTCACGACCCAGCAGCCGATTCTCTTCCTCAACGAGCCCGTCGGCTCGACCTGCACGATCATCGCCGACCTCTACCGCCGCGAGAACATCGTGCCCACGCCCGAAATCGCCGGCATCATGATGAGCGGCATCATCTCGGACACGCTTCATCTCAACAGCCCCACCTCCACCGAGAAGGACGCCTCGGTGCTCGCCTGGCTCGCCAAGATCGCCGGTGTGGAATCGCGCAGCCTCGCCGACGCCATCTTCAGCTCCGGCTCCGTCATCCTCGCCCAGCCGCCGGAGAAAGTAATTCGCTCCGATTTCAAACTCTACGACGAGGACGGCGTCCGCTTCGCCGTCTCCCAGGTCGAGGAACTCGGTTTCGGCAACTTCTGGCAGCACGCCAAGAATATTGCCTCCGCCCTCGAGGCGCTCAACCGCGACGAACAGCTCGCCTTCGCCTGCCTGCTCGTGACCGACATCAACACGCAAAACTCCCTCCTCCTGGTGAAGGGAGACCCGGAGTTCATCGCACGTATCGGCTACCCTCACGTCGAAAAGAACGAAATCTTCGACATGCCCGGCATTGTCAGCCGTAAGAAGCAGCTCATCCCCTACATCGGCTCCGTGCTGCGCGAAATGCAGACCGACGGCGTTTCACCCCGGGCGGGCCGTCCCTCCGCCGCGCCGTTCGCCCGGACGGAGGCCTGACGTCCGACGCCGACGCCGGACGCACGCACCTCCCCCGGTACCGCGTCCGCCTCGGCTTCGCCCGAGGTGCCGCGCGCGGGGACCGCCCCACCCTTCGGGTCACCGACCGATTCCGCTCCGGCTGCTGTAACTTGGCGTCGGTGCCGGCGTCATCTGCTCCGAAGTCGCCGTGCGGTTCCCTGCCGCCCCGGCCCGACGACACCCGCTTCAACCCGATACCACCTCCCTCGTATGGCCAAGTCCGGATCCTTTGCGAAAACCCTCGTGACCCTTCTCGTCGTCGGCGCCGCCGGCGCGGGCGGCTGGTTCTATTTCAAGAAGCAGAACGTCAAGCCACCGGAGGTGCTCACGACCACCGCCAACCGCGGGGAGGTCATCCAATCCGTCACCGCCACCGGCGACCTCCAGGCCGTCACCAGCGTCGACGTGAGTTCGCAGATCTCCGGACTCGTGGTCGAGGTCTTCGTCGACTTCAACGACGAGGTGAAGGTCGGCCAGCTGCTTGCCCGGCTCGACCCGGCGACCTATGAGGCCCGCCTCAACCAGGCCAAGGCCGACCTCGCCTCCACGGAGGCCAGCAACCGCCTCACGCGCCTGAACACCGAGCGTATCCGCGAACTGCGTACGAAGAACCTCGTCTCCCAGCAGGAGGTCGACCAGGCCGAGGCCCAGCTCGCGCAGTCCGATGCCCAACTGCTCACCCGCCGCTCGGCCGTGGCCGACGCCGAGGTCAATCTCGCCCGCTGCACCATCCTGTCCCCCATCGACGGCATCGTCCTCGACCGCCAGACGGAGGTCGGCAAGACTGTCTCCGCCAGCCTCAACGCACCGACGCTCTTCACGATCGTCAACGACCTTTCCAAGATGCAGATCAACGCCGCCGTTGCCGAGGCGGACATCGGTACGATCGCGATCGGCCAGAACGTCAACTTCACGGTCGACGCCTTCCCGAACCGCCAGTTCCGCGGCCGCATTTCCCAGATTCGCAACCTGCCCAGGTCCGCCCAAAGCGTGGTCGTGTACTCCACCATCATCGACGTCGACAACCGCGACCTCATGCTCAAGCCGGGCATGACCGCCAACGTTTCCATCATCGTGGCCCAGCGCGAAAACGCCGTCGTCATCGCCAACTCCGCCCTGCGCGCCCGCATCCCCGACGAGTTCCGTCCGCCCGCACCGGCCCGCCCCGGCGCCCCCGACGCGAGTGCCGCCGGCGATCCCCGCGAACAACTCTCCAAGCTGATGGCCGAGGCCGGCTTCACGCCCGGCTCCGGCCGGCCGACTCCTGAGGTCATGGCCAAGGTCCGCGCCCTCGCGGACGAACGCGGCATCCAGCTTCCCGAACGCATGTTCGGTGGCGGCGGGGGTGGTGGCGGAGCCCCCGGCGGCGGTGCCCGCGGCGGCCGCGGCGGAGCCACCACGAACGCCGGCACCGTCTACCGTCTGGTCGAAGCCGGACCTTCCCCGAAAGTGGAGGCCGTTCCCGTCCGCCTCGGCATCACCAACGGCTCCATCACCGAAGTCGTCGAGGGCCTCAAGGAAGGCGACGTGCTCGTCACCAGCATCACCATCCCGGGCGCCCCGCTCGCCACCTCCGGCGCTCAGCAGATGAACAATCCCTTCCAGCAGCAGCGCGGCGGCATGCCGGGCATGGGCGGCGGCGGTCGGCGCTAGTCCCCTTTTTCGCACCGCCATGCATCCCGTCGTCAGCCTCCGCGACATTCACAAGATCTACGACTCGGGCGAGGTCCAGGTACACGCCGTCCGCGGCGTCAGCCTCGACGTCCACAAGGGGGAGTTCGTCGCCGTCATGGGTGCGTCCGGCTCCGGCAAGTCCACCATGATGAACCTGCTGGGCTGCCTCGACCGGCCCACCAAGGGCAGCTTCTTCCTCGACGGCATCGATGTCTCCAAACTCGACCGCAACGAGCTCGCCGACATCCGCAACCAGAAGCTCGGCTTCGTCTTCCAGGGCTTCAACCTGCTCGCCCGCACGACCGCGCTGGAGAATGTCGAACTGCCCATGCTCTACGGGCCGCGACGACTTCCCACCCGCGAGATGCACAAGCGCGCCATGCACGCGCTCGAGATCGTCGGCCTCGCCAACCGCGCAGACCACTATCCGAGCCAGCTCTCCGGCGGACAGCAGCAGCGCGTCGCCATCGCCCGCGCCCTCGTCAACAATCCGCAGGTCCTGCTCGCCGACGAACCCACCGGCAACCTCGACAGCAAAACGTCCGTCGAGGTCATGGGCGTTTTCCAGAAACTTAACGACCAGGGCATCACCATCCTGATGGTGACGCACGAACTCGACATCGCCCACTACTGCAAACGCAACCTCGTCTTCCGCGACGGTCGCATCGTCAGCGATACCGCGGTCGAGAACCGCCTCAACGCCGAGATCGAGATGCAGAAGCTGCTCGGCGCGGAGGCGGAAGCCAAACTCACCGAAGCCCGTTAACCTCCTTCCATGCGCGCCGTCGCCACCACCATCATTTCGATTCGGGCGCTCCGCCGCAACAAGCTGCGCTCCATCCTCACCGCCCTCGGCATCATCATCGGCGTCGGCGCCGTCATTGCCACCGTGAGCATCGGCAACGGCGCCAAGGCCCAGGTCGAGGCCCAGGTCGCCAGCCTCGGCCAGAATATCATCACCGTCTTTCCCGGCACCACCACCACCGGCGGCATGCGCGGCGGCTGGGGCTCGGCCAGCTCGCTCACCGTCGAAGACGCCCTCGCCATCGCCGAAGAGGTCCCCGGCATCGTGGCCGTCAGCCCCGAGGTCCGCGACCGGCAGCAGGTCATCGCCAACGGCCTCAACTGGAACACCACCGTCAACGGCCAGTCCCCCGACATCCTCGGCATCCGCTCCTGGCCCATGGCCGAGGGCACCATGTTCACCGACCAGGATGTGCGCAGCGCCAACAAGGTCTGCGTCATCGGCAAGACGATCGCCGATCAGGTCTTCCCGGGCATGGACCCGATCGGCCAGACCATCCGCATCCGCAACCTTCCGTTCACTGTCCTCGGCGTGCTCGCACCCAAGGGCTTCAACTACTTCGGCTCCGACCAGGACGACGTCATCATCGTCCCCTACACCAGCGCCATGCGGCGCGTGACACGGCGCGACCGCCTCAACTCCATCGTAATCCAGGCCTCCAGCCCGGCGATGATGGAGCGCATCCAGGTCGACGTCACCGATCTGCTCACCCAGCGCCGCCAGGGCCGCGATCCCGACTTTACCGTCCGCAATCAGATGGAACTCGCCGAAGCTGCCACCGCCACCTCGCGGACGATGACGCTGTTGCTCGGTGCGATCGCCGGCGTCTCCCTCATGGTGGGCGGCATCGGCATCATGAACATCATGCTGGTCAGCGTGACGGAGCGCACCCGAGAGATCGGCATTCGCATGGCGGTCGGCGCCCACGGCCGCGACATCTTGCTTCAATTCCTGATCGAATCCATCATCCTCTCCCTGATGGGCGGCACCCTCGGCATCCTCGCCGGCTGGGGGGCATCGGAAATCCTCTCCTCCTACTTCAACTGGCCGACTCTCGTCTCCTCGACCGCCGTCATCGGCGCCTTCGCCTTCAGCGGCATGGTCGGCATCTTCTTCGGCTTCTATCCCGCCCGCAAAGCCGCCCAGCTCGATCCGATCGAGGCGCTGCGGTACGAATAGACCGCCGGCTCCGGCCGGCGTGGACAAAGGGGCCTCAGGGGGCGTATGACCTTCCGCCGGGCCACGCGACTGCACGCGGCGGATCCGCCCACCGCATCCCGGCCTCGCCGAGGTCAATTCCCCGTACGGCTGCAACCCTCATGGCGTCGTCGATCCCGCGGATGGATATGAAGTCGTCGCCGTCTTCGTGTCGGCGCTCCTTGAACTCGCCCGGCACGTCCTGAATCGACGCTCCCAGCCGCAAAGCCTCCACGCACCTCACGTGCGCGGTCGCCAGCGTCGCATCGCACACGAAAGCCGGTTCGCCCCGCAAGCGCGCCAGCACGTCCCGCAACATGCACTCCCGCGTATGCGACTCGGGCTCCGCCTGCTGCCGCCAGAAACCTTCCGGTCCTTCGATCTCCGCGAACCGGTCCTGCTCCCAGCGCGCCTTTCCCACCTCCCCTTCGATCTCAAGCGATGGCCTCGCAATCGTGCGGGAGCTGTGGGTGCCGTAGAAGTCGAGCCCACACCCGTCGGCCGTCGTCATGCGCAGCACCGCCGTGTCGAAGGTTTCGATATCCTGCACGCGATAAAGCGCGGCACGAAGGGACACCAGTTCCGCCGTCAGCGCCCCTTCCCGGCCGGCCAGGAACAACATCAGCAGCAGAAAATGCGACATGGCGTTGCTCACCGGCGAATCGCACACCCAGTCCGTCCCCACCTGCAGACGTCCGGCCCAGCCGTTGCGGGTGTAGTAGGCCCGCCCGCGCGGCCAGGCCGCCCGCACCACCAGCCTCCGCAATCGCCCAATGCCTCCCGCGAGCAACCGGCGTTTCAACGACTGCACCTCCGGCGCATGCAGGTATTGGAAACCCACTGCGAGCAGACGCCCGGTCTCCGCCGCCACCGCCGCCAGTTCGTCGGCCCCGGCCAGCGTCGGCGCGAGCGGCTTCTCCACCAGCACGTGGGCGCCGGCGCGCAACAAGGCCGCGCCCATCGGGACATGCAGGTGTAACGGCGTCGGCAGCACCGCGAGTTCGACGCCCAACCCCGGACAGGCCACGAGCAACTGCTCGAACGTCGAAAAGACCGTGCATCCTTCCGCTTCCAATTCCCGACTCAGCGCCTCGTCAGGTTCGAAAACAACCGCTCCGACCAACTTCAGCCGCCCGGCCCGCGCGAAGCTTCGCAGCAACCCGAGCTGCACCGCCCCGTAGCCGGCCGTGCCGACCAGGACCGTGCGCGGTCCGCTTGGTGTCGCAACATCGCGAATACTCGTGAGGGGCATGCCGCCCCAAAGCAAAAGTCCCCCGGACCTTCCCCGCCATGTTCGCGGCGGCGAACCGTTAGAATGCCGCCCTAACGCTTAGACTGGGGGATTCTTTCGCTTGCCCCTGCCGGACGGCACGGTTGCGTGTCCGTGCCCCGGCAGCGCGGCCCCCGCCCCCCAAACCCCGCCCCCTCGCCCATGAATCTCGGAGGTATCCACGTCCTCGATATCGCAGTCGTATTCGCCTACCTGCTGCTGGTGCTCATCCTCGGCTCGCGCGAGGCGAAGAAAGCCCGTAGCCAGGAGGGCTTCTTCCTCGCCGGACGCAAACTCGGGCGCGTTTACCAGTTCTTCCTGAATTTCGGCAATTCCACCGACGCGAGCGGCGCCGTGAGCACGGCGAGCCTTGTCTACCGGCAGGGCGTGGCGGGCATCTGGCTGGGGTTCCAGCTCGTCTTCCTCAACCCCTACTACTGGTTCATGAACCTGTGGTTCCGCCGGGTCCGGCTCGTCACCATGGCGGACCTCTTTTCCGACCGCCTGGGCAGCCGCGGGCTGGCCACGTTCTACTCGGTCTTCCAGATCGCACTCGCGATCTTCGTGGTGATCGGCTTCGGCAACCTCGTCACCTACAAGATCAGCGCCGCTCTCGTCGTGAAACCAGAGTCTGCGTGGACGCCCGAGGAACAGGCCTCGATCGAGGGCTACCGGGAGTATCAGGAGCTTTCCGCCCTCGCGAACGCCGGACCGCTCGACCCCGCCCGGCAGGCCCGCCTTGTCGAACTGCGCGAGCGCAACGCCCGCGGCGAGCTGCACAGCTATATCACCGCCCTCGATCCCCTGCTTTTCTACCTCTGCTACACCGTGGTCGTCGGCGTGTACGTCATTCTCGGCGGCATGGCCGCGACCGCCGTCAACGAAATCGTTCAGAGCCTCATCATCGTGGTTTTCTCCATCCTCCTGATTCCGGTCGGCTTCGCCGCCATCGGCGGCGCCGGACAACTGGCGGAACGGGTGCCCTACGAAAAGTTCAACCTCTTCAGCTCTCAGGGCGACGGACAGATCAGCCTCTACTCCCTCGCCGCCGTCCTGCTCGTCGCACTCGTCCAGATCAACGGCATCATTGGCAACATGGGCATCTCCGGTTCGGCCGTGAACGAGCGCGCCGCCCGCTTCGGCGCCGTGGCCGGCACCTACGGCAAGCGCATCATGTTCATCCTTTGGGCCTTCGTCGGCCTGACCTCCGTCGCCCTTTTCCAGGGCCCGACCGCCCTCTCCGATCCCGACCTCGCCTGGGGAACGATGTCCCGCCAGCTGCTCGGCCCCGGCCTCCTGGGTTTGATGCTCACCGGTGTGCTCGCCGCCAACATGTCGACCGTCGCCGCGCAGACGGTCTCCGCGTCCGCTCTGTTTGTGCGCAACCTCTTCCTGCCGCTCGCGCCCAACGCGAGCGACCGCGCGGCCTTGCTCGCCGGCCGTCTCGCCATCGTCGTCGCCCTCTCCCTCGGCATCTTCGCGGCGTCAATGATGACCAACGTCTTCTCCGCCCTCATCCTCGTCCAGACGGTCTCCGTCCCGCTGGGCGCGACCGTCTGGCTGATGTTCTTCTGGCGTCGCCTCACCGTCGCCGGCGCCTGGACCGGCATTTTGCTGGGTATCCTGCTCACGGTGCTCGGTCCGTACGTCTGCGGCCAGATCGAAAGCCTCAAGCACCATCCCGAACTCACCGTCCGCGTCACCGGCGTCACCGGCAATCCCCTGCCCGTCTACTTCGAAAACGTCACCCGCCTCGATCCGACCGACCCGCAAAGCCCGCTCGTCGGCAGCGGCCGCCTGCACATCGAACTGCTCATGGCCCGGCTCGTCGGCATCGACCCCACGGCCATGACCAACGCCGGACGTTTCGGTACGCGCATGCTGGTGGACGCGATCACGCCCTTCTTCTTTCTCGTGGTCGTGAGCCTGTTCACACGTCCTCCGGCCCGGGAACGCGTCGATCAGTTCTACGGTCGCATGAAAACCCCCGTCGGGGCCACGCCCGAACTCGAGGCGGCCGCCCTCGCGGAAACGCGCGCCCGGCCCGGGCGCTTCGACGACACGAAGCTGTTTCCCCGCTCGAACTGGGAATTCACCAAGTGGGACCGCGAGGACACCGTCGGCTTCCTCGTGTGCTGCGCGATCTCCTTCACCATCGTTGCCACGTTCTGGGGTCTGCTCCGCCTCGCCGCCGGCGCGCCTTGAGCTCCGTCGCTTCTCTGCTAGCGGACGATCAGACGGTGACGGAACGGCGTCACCCCGGTAAGATAAACCCTCTGGCCCTCGGCCGTCATCCGTCCGCCCGTCCACGCGATGTGTCCGTCCCACATGCGGTCAGGCGGGCTCTGAAAAATCCCTGGTCCGAAAACGATCGTGTCGTCGCCGACCCGATACGTCCCCCAGCCTTCGCGCAGAACCGTCGCGCCCGAAGGCTGGTCGCCCTGCGGATCGCGTGCCCACGGCTCGACCCCTGCGAGCACGCCGTCGCCGCGAAAGGCGAGCTCAAGCGTCACCGCGACCCCCGGTAGTCCGTCGACCGAGATCTCGAGGGCGAACCCGTCATCCTCGCGGGTCACCTCCACGGCGGTCTCCAACACCCGCTCATCCCGCGCACGCTGATCGAAGGCCATCTTGGCGAAGAAGCGTCCGTCGGGGGTCAGCGCATAGTCGCCGTCGGCGCGTCGGCGGTCCGCCTCGAGCGGTTGGTAATAAGGTACGGCCAGCCGCTGGAACAACCGCCAGCCGCCTTCCGTCTGGCGAAACTCGCCGGGATAAAAGAAGCCTGTTCCAAAGAAACTCGGGGTCAGTCGCACCGACTCCAAGGCGGCGGCACCGTTCTGGAACGCGAAGAAGGTGGGATTCGTGGCGAGCCCCGATCCGTGGCCGAAGCCGGCGTGCCAGTCGTTGCTTCCATTGATCGTCGCCACACGGTCCCCGTCCCGCACACGGGCGAGTCCGGTCGCCGGCCAGGTGCGCACATACGCGTCAGGCAGCCTCCCGTCGGGCAGGGGTCCGGCCAGTTCCGGCCGCAGGAGCAGCCACGCCAGGGGCCAGTTCGGGTCGAGAGGGTTGGCGAGCAGCCGCCCGAAGTGTTCGCTCTCGATCCACCGCGCCAGGCCGGCGGCGAGGCTGTCGCCCTCCCGGACCGCGAGATAGCGCGCGGCCCAGTAGTAGTCGGCCACATGCACGCGGGCCGTGCCGCGCTGGTCCTGACGCCGCGAGGCCAGGGTCACGATCATCCCGTCGGGATTGGCGAGATGCGCGACCAGTTCGAGGTGCCGCCGCACCGCGGCAAGCAGGTCGGGACGCCCGAGCTCTTCCGCGAGCTCGATGAAGGCGGGCGCCACGACCTTGCCGGCGTAGGCCGGGCTGCGCTCGGAAAAGTTGCCGTCCGCATCCTGATCGATCCCCTCGGCCAGCCAGGCTTCGGCGCGTTCGAGCAATCCAGGCATTGGATACAAGCGGTGGGTCGCCGCCAGCATGGCCGCCACGTCCCAGCGATGGTTGGGCGTGTGCACGCCACCGGCCGCGATCGCACGGGCGGTGGTGCGCACGATCTCCGCGAGCATCGTCCGCAGTCCCTCGCTTTCCGGAGCGGCGTCCCGCGCGAGGAGAATCTGCGCCTTCAACAGGGCCGCGACCATGAACGAGGAATCCGGCGGAGAGTCGAGATTGCCGGCGTCATACAGACCTCCCGGCGGACGGACTTCCTGGAGGTGACGGGCCGTCGCCTCGATCGCCGAAAGCACGCGCAGGGAGCGATGCCAGCGCGAGGCCGGATTCGCGTATCCGCAGACGAGCATGAGCACCTGGGTTGCGGCAGGGCGGTCTGCGGAACTCGCCGTTTTCACCCAGGCCGGACGGGCGAGTTCCGCTTCGACCGTGGCCTCGTGCGCCGCCGAGAGCCTCGCGACCAGCGCCCCGGATGGTTGCCCGACCGCGGCCAGGCCCGGGAGGGTCATCGCGACAAGAAAAGGAACCAGGCGGAATGCGGTCATGGCGGAGGAGCGGAGCATCTTGCGAGCGTTGGATAACCGAAAGGCCCGGGCACCCGGTTCGCGGACCCGGGCCCGAGCCCTGCTCAAGAACGGAGACGCTCAGAATCGGGTCGAGGCGCTCAGAAAGACGCGCCGGCCGTCTTCGAGATACCCGTCCGAGTTGGCCCGGTAAAGCTTGTCGGTCAGATTCTTGGCGTTGAGCTGAAGGCGAACGTCGCGACCGCCGATCCGCACCGAATATCCGAGCATGAGGTCGGCGGTGGTGAAGCCATTGACCACGATGCTGTTCTGCGCCGAGGTCGACACCGTGGCTTCCTCGTTGCGACGAATGCCGAGCCCGAGTGTGAGTCCCTTCAGCGGGCCGCTGGAGAATCGGTAACGGTTCCACATCGTGTACATGTTGTCCGGCAGATATCCGAAGCGCGGACCGTCGATGGCCACACCGCTCGCCTTGGTCTGTCGGGCCGAGAGGATGTGCCCCCAGCCAAAGATCACCTGGTAGTTGTCGGTCACCGACCAGTTGAAATCGAACTCCAGTCCGTCGCCCTTCTCCTCGTTGCCGAAGATGTAGTACGGCGAACGTCCTGTCGCGAGCTGCCGCGCGGTGTCGGCATAGGAGAGATTGCCACGGGTGATCTTGTAGTAGGTGAGCGTCGAGGTGAGGCGGTCCTCGAGCAGCGACGATTTCAGGCCGAACTCCCAACCGGAACTTTCCACCGCCTCGGCCGGCTTGCCGTCGGCATCGAGCGCGAAGTTGGGCTCGATCGACTCGCTGTACGTCGCGTAGGCGGAGAGGCCCGGCCGGACCTTGTAGAGCGCGCCGACCTGAGGGGTCCATCCGCCCGCGTCGCCGAGCCGGTCGAAATTGCTCAGACCGCCGGGCGAGCTTGCGCTCAGACTCGAGTTGGCCACCGGCCGCGTGTAGACAATGTCGCCGCTGTAACGGTTGTAGCGTGCACCGCCGAGCAGGAAGAGACGGTCGTCGAAAAGCGTCACCTGGTCCACGACGTAATAGCCTTCGTTGATCTCCGTGCGATCGAAGGCGATGTTGAACGATTGCCCGCCGGCATTCATGAGGGCGCGCAGCGAGACCGGCGCATCGATGCCCGGACGATAATTGGAGATATAGGCTCCGAAGGGCGAGTTGTTGTACCGGTTGGCGGAATCGAAGAAGCCGGGACGATTGAAGACGACACGCTGGTACTCCTGACCGACCTGGAGGGTGTGCTTGGATCCGCCGAGCCGGAAACGCCAGGTGAACTTGTTGTCCAGGTTGATGGTGTCGCGGATGTTGATGAATTCCTCGACGCGAAAGCGCTGCGACCCGTCTGCATACACGTTCACATCGCCCGTGGCCGGCTGGAGTCCATACGCGTCGTCGAACGAGTAATTGAGGTCGGTCTGCCAGACGAAGCGGTCGGAGATCCGCGCGATGTACTGGAGGTCGACGGTTTTCGACTCGTAGTTGCTGCGGGCATCGTGGGCCAGCGCCACGCCATACCCCTCGGTGCGGCCGGGGCCGTAGATCGAGGCGAAGGTATCGTAGGTGGGCACGGAGGCAAAGCCGTTGGCGTTGAGCCAGGCGCGGGTGTTGGCCTCGGCCGTCTGGGAGGACTGATTGGCGGGCGGCACGGCACCGTTGAAGATGTAACGGGAGTTCGTGATCGCGCGACCGCCGTAGGCGTTCAGATAGAATTGCTTCCGGTTGATGTTCTCGAGGTCGAGGACGATCTGCTGGTTGGGCGTCGGCTGCCACAGCAGGGACGCACCGACGTAATACTCGTCGCGAAACTCAAACTGACGGTCCCCTTTCGTATCCACCGCACCGAGACCGACGCGAAGCGCCAGCTTTTCGCCCAGCGGGGCGTTGTGAAAGAACTCGGCGCGATAGTGGTCGTAGGAGCCGACGGTCAGCTTCACGTCCGTGAAGGACTGGCCGAGTACCGGCTTGGTGGTCACGAAGTTGACGACCCCGGACGGACGCACCGCCCCGAAGAAGATCGAGGAAGGTCCCTTGATGACCTCGGCCCGCTCCACATTCCAGGTGGTGTGCAGCTGCCGGCGGTACTGGCCGTTGCGATAGGAGATGTTTCCGCCGAAACCGCGGATGTTGAAGTTCGATTCGGAACGCGTGCTCGTGATGACACCGGGGACGAGATTGAGCGCCTCGCGCAACTCGAAGGCGGAGACGTCCCTGATGAGCTCCTCGGTGATCACGTTGATGGCGATCGGCGTATCGATGATCTTGGTGCCGATGCCCGTGGCCGTGATCGAGGTCGACGCGCGGTAGCCGTCGGCTTTCTCGGCCGTGACCGAGAACGCCTGGAGGGTGAGCGGAGCGTCGTTGGCGGCACGCCCGTCGGCAACAGGGGCCGTCGGCTGGGCGCGTCCCCAGACCAGGCTGAGAACGGTGAAGGCAAGCGCGGCGACCGCGCGGGACTCGGAAAACAAACGGGATGTCTTCATGGTATGGGTGGTTGGGTTTGCCTCCCCTTCCGTCCGGAGGACACATGCCCGCGCCGGGGCGCAGGCCGGTTCCGCCAAAGGGCGTTTCTCGGGGAGGGTCTTCGGGATCGGGGTCACCCCTCTCATCGCGGAATTTATTCGACGGAACCACTCCGCCGGATTCTAACAGTTAGGAACCGATGTCGTCCCGTGTCAGCATCCGGACCCTCGCCCGGGACCTTGGGCTTTCGATCGCCACCGTTTCCGAGGCCCTGCGCGATTCCCCTGCCGTGAAGCCGGACACCCGGGCCCGGGTGCTGAAGGCGGCCAAGGAAGCGGGCTACCGCCGGAATCCCCTGGTGGGCGCAACCTTTTCCGCGCTCCGCACCGGACGTCATCTCGGGTTCAGCGGCACCCTTGCGCTGGTCGACGCGCCTTCGGGAGGGGGGCAGCAGCTGATTCCCTTCCACCGGGCGATCGGCGTCGGCGCCGCGAGGCGGGCCGAGGCGCTTGGCTTTCGCACTGAAGTCTTTGGAGTCGGCAAACGGGCCCCCAGTCTCTCAGTCACGCGACTCAACGCCGTCCTGCGGGCCCGCGGCATTCAGGGGGTGATCTTTCTGCCCTTCGATCAGCGGCAGGATTTCGCAGACTTCGATCTGGATCAGCTCGCTGCGGTTTCGATGGACCACCGCCTGCTCAAACCCGAGTTGCACACCATTCAGGCGGACCACTACCTGTCCATGCGTCGCTGCCTCGATGCGCTGCAGGGCCGGGGCTACCGCCGCATCGGTCTCTGTCTGCCACGCCCCAAGGACGAGCGCTCCGACTACAAGTGGAGTTCCGGGTTCATTTCGTGGTTCCGCCTGGCCGGCTGCACGCCGCCGGTTCCGCCCCTGATTCCGGAGACGCTCGAGAAACCAGCCTTCATGACGTGGTTCGAGCGGCACAAGCCCGATGTCATTCTCTCGCACGAGGAGGCCGTGGTGGACTGGGTTGTGCAAGGTGGCTGGAAAATACCGCAGGATGTCGGTTTCTTCCGCATCAACCACACGGAACGATCCATCCCCTGCGCCGGACTGGATCTTCGTCCCGAGCAGCTGGGTGCCACCGCCGTCGAGACTGTGGTCGGCATGCTCCACCGGCGCGAAAGCGGGGCGCCGTCCTGCCCCAACAGTATCTCGATCGACGCCCATTTTGTCGACGGTCCGACCTTGCGACCGGCGCCAACCTCGTGACGCCGCCGTCGCCCACCGCCATCCACCCGACGTCCGTGCGACGCACATGAGGCTTTCCGGGGGCGGCCGGAGCGTCCACGCTGCCGGCAATGTCCGCCCCCCCTCCCGACGCCGAGCCTCCGACGGAAACGGAGTGGACCGTCATGGCCCGCGGGGTTTCCGTGACCCATCGCAAAGCAGGCGGCGTCATCCAGGCGCTGGCGGGTGTGGATCTCTCCGTCGCCGCGGGGGAATACGTCTCCATCATGGGCCCTTCCGGCTCGGGCAAGACCACCCTCTTCAATGTCATCGGCGGCCTGGCCCGGCCGGACACCGGGAGTGTCTTCATCGACGAGATTGACATCGCGCAGCTCGACGCCCGGGAGCTGGCCTGGCTTCGGTGTCGAAAAATCGGATACATCTTCCAGGTCTGCAACCTCGTGCGGGTCATGACCGCGCTCGAAAACGTCGCCCTCCCGCTGCTGTTCGCAGGCGTGCCGGCCGACGAGACGCAGGACCGGGCGGCGGACATCCTCAAACGGGTCGGGCTCGGCGACCGGCTGCTGCACACGCCGCGCGAGCTCTCGGGCGGACAGCAGCAGCGCGTCGCGATCGCCCGCGCCTTTGCCAACCGCCCGACGATCGTGCTGGCCGACGAACCTACCGCCAACCTCGACCTGCGCACCGGCGAAGAGATCGTCGCCCTGATGCGCGAGATGAACCGGGAGCACGGCGTCACCGTGGTCTGCTCAACCCACGACCACAAGATGCTCGATATCTCCGACCGCATCGCGTGGATGCGCGACGGCCGCATCGAGCGGCTCGCCCGCCGCGACGAGGTGCGGATCTCGCTCGGACGACTGCGCGAGAAGTGACCCGGCGATCGCGCCGGCTATCCCGCAAATTTCTCCACATAAACAACCAGGACCGGTTTCACAGAGTTCACCGACCTCCGACACAAAGGCCGCGGGAGGCCACACGGTGTGCGGGAAATTTACGGCGGATGGCAATCGAACCAACTCTGCGCCGGAACGTTCGGATCGGAGGACTTCTCCTCTGTGGCCTTTGTGTCTGGGCTCGGTGCGTTCTGTGACCCAAGAAATATCACGGTTCCCCACTCCAAACTCCAAGGATCGGATCCGTCAGCCCTGTTCCTCGTCGTAAATCAGGGCCAGTGCGAGCAGATGGGTTTCCAGTTCGCGGTAGTAGTCGTCGATGAAGAGCTTGTCCTTGCGCTCGCGCAGGGCGGCGATCCGGCGCTCGATTTCGTCGCGGCGGGCGCGGGCCTCGGGCGAGAGCTTGCGCTCCGCCTCGGAGCGCACGAGGTGGAACTGGTGGGCGCGGGTCCCGTCCGGGGCGGCGTTGTCGCGCGCACGCCTCACGGCGCGCACGCCGCGAAACCAGTCCGGCGGCGTGCCGAGGCCGTCGCCGTTGTCGTCGAGCAGGGCGTGTTCGGTGGCGAGACGGCCTTCGGCCTTGTAGAACTCGGCCACGCGGTGACTCGCACTGAGAAAGGCCTCGAGCAACGAGGTCTGCCCGTCCTTGTCGAGATCGGCCCGGGGATCGGCAAGCGCCTCGACGAAATGCTGGCCGAAGCGGGTGTAATTCTGCTCATGTCCGCTCCGCGTCGCCGTGACGACCACGCGGCCGGGACCGGCGAGGCGGGGCATGAAGGGGGCGCTGGCCGAGGCCGTGTTGACGATGGTGAGCGGCCGCGTGAAGGGCTGGAGTTCCATCGCCAGCGCCAGCGGCGTGAGGTCCATGCCGCGCAGGTTGAACTTTGCCTCCTGGCCGTCGAAGGTGCCGTGGCCGATGAGCACGAGCCAAAGTTCGTCGGTTCCCTCCTTCGGTTCGGCCGCGAGGGCGGCCACAAGGGCGTCGAGGTCGGCGCGCTCCCCGGGATCACCTTCGAGCCCGATGGACACTTGCTTCGCCCCGGCCGCCGCGCCGATCTCCTTCCAGCGGTCCGCCTGGCGGGCGAACTCCACGCCGTACTGGTCCTCGCCGGCGGCGCCGACCACCACGATCAACGTCGGGCGGCCCCCGGAAGCCGCTTCGGCGGTCGCCCCGTCCGCGGCCCGGGCGGGCCCGGCGGCGGCGGCGAGGGCGAGCAACCCGGAAAGTAGCCGGAGGCAAAAGCGAAGGGTCATGGCAGTCCTTTCCACCGGCGCAGCCCCCATTCGGCGAGCAGGCAGGCGAAGGCAAAGACGAGCATCGCCGGTGTATGCCAAAGTGGATACGACCAGGTTTCCATCACCGGCACGCGCCGCTCGGGCAGCCCGCGCACGAAGGTATTGAGGCGGTCCAGGTCGACCGGCTCGCCGCCAGTCCGGCGGGCGAGCGTTTCCATGAGGGCATGGTTGGGGGTCAGCGAACGGAACTCGTCGGCCGCGAGATCGACGCTCCAGCCGGCCTCGTCGCGGCCGACCTCGGCGCCGGCGGCATTCGTGGCCGCGACGGCGGCCCGGTAGCCTCCCGTCAGGCGCGGCACGTAGGAAACCTCGTAGAGTCCGGCCTCGGCAACGGATGCTTCGGCCTGCAGCCGGAGCGGCCCGGCGGCCTCGTCGGTCATGACGGGCTCGATCTCGACCGTGACTGTGGCGTCGTCCAGGGGGAGAAACTTTTCGTCGCGCACGCGAATCTGCAGGTTGACCGCACCCACGCTGTCGCCGGCGAGCGGTTCGACGGAGAGTTGCACGCGGCCGGGAACGTCGGAAACCAGCCAGCGGGTCCACTGGCGCCAGGCCTTGTCCATGTCCTCGCGCGCCTCGACGCTGCGCATGCCCCAGCGCCAGACATCGCCGATCGCGAGCGCGGCGGTGCGCCCGCGTCCGAAGCGCTGGACGGTGAGCGCAGGCTGTTCGATGCCCTCGATGTCCCGAGCGGTCGCGATGACGCTCGCCCCCGGCTTCACGGCGCGGACGCGGTTGATGACCTCGAAGGCGGGCAGCGCGTCGAGGCGCATCCGCTCGTCGGATTCGTTGTCGCGCAGGCGGGCCCAGGGCTGCAGCCAACCCTCGCGCGCGAGCTCCCAGCGCACGGCGCCGGGGGGCAGGCCGTCCTGGGGGCGGTCGAGGTACACGGGCAGCATTTCTCCGATGGGCGTACGGTGGTAGCCGCCCTCCTGGAAGGACTCCATGCCGCCGAGCATCATGAATCCGCCGCCTCGTTCGGAGACGAATTTTTGCACGAGCATGGCCTGGTCGGGCGTGAAAAACTCCGCCTCGAGATCGTCGACGACGATTGCGTGGTAGGCGTAAAGATCCTCGGGCGTGCGCGGGAAGCCCCCGGCCAGTTCGAACTCGTCGCGCGTGTTGAGGCGGACCAGCACGGGCTGGTCGTAGCGCTCGACCTCCTCGGGCGACTGGCTGCCGAAGCCGCGGAAGAGCGGATTGCTCGTCTCGCCGGCGCGTCCTCGAAAGTCGAACTTCGGCTCGCGCTTGGCCACGCGGATGAGGGCGACGAGTTCGACCTCACGGTCCTCCATCACGGCCCGGTTGAGAAACTTGAATTCCCAATTGGGACGTCCGGTCACGTAGAGGACGCGGTACGGTCCCTTGCTGCGGTTGACGGCGACCACGCGCTGGTTGTTGACCAGGGTCGCCTCGGCTTCGGCCGCGGCGGCCTCGTCGAGCCCGCCGCCCGCCACGCTCACGCGGTAGAAGGCGAGGCCCGGGGTCTCGGGCTTGACTTGGAACCGGAAGGCCAGCGTCTCGCCGTCGCGCGGACCGGGGAGCGTCTGTTCGCTCACCACGCGTCCGCCCCGGTCGGTGAGGCGGACGACCACGGGACGTCCGCGAAATCCCGTCGCGGCGACGTCGGCCTGGATCGAAACCGGCGCGTCCTCGAACGCCGTCTGGCTCACCTGCACCTGTTGCACGGAAAGATCGCGCGCCGGGCCGCGGCGACCGATGACCACGGGGTATACCGGCGGCAACCCGTCGAGGTCGGGCAAGGGATCGCGCAGATCGGTCGCGTTGCCGTCGGTCAGCAGCAGAATGCCGGCGAGCGGCCGACCCTGAAAGCGCGCCTTCACTGCATCGAGGGAGGCGCCGAGCGCAGTGGTTGTCCCGGAGAAATCGAGTTCGGAAAAATCCTTGGTCGGCTGCAGGCGGCGGTCGAAGACGTAGCGGCGGAGATCGAAGTTGTCGGCGAGCGTCGCCTGCCAGTCCGTCCGCGCGGGGTCGACGAGGGCGCGCAATTCGTCGCCGCGGGTCGCCGTCGCGCCGGCGTCCTTTACCTGCATGCCCTGGCTGTTGTCGGCGAGCACGAGAAAGAGATTGGCCCCGGGGCGGGCGCGCTGGCCGGTCCACATGGGTTCGAGCAGGCAGACGGCGAGCGCCGCGATGCCAAGGATCTTCAAGCCGAGACACACGGCGCGCAACGGACCGGGCGGGGCGGCACGGTACGACCAGACGAGCACGGCGGCGGCGAGCGCGAGCAGGGCCGCGAGCGGCCAGAGCCAGTCGGTGCCGGCGAAGGTGAGGGAGGCCGGTGCCATCATTCGTCCCTGTCCTTGCCGAGTTCCTCGTAGTAGCGGCGCACCTGCTCGGCGAACCGGGCCGGCACGGGGTCGCGGTCGATGGGCACCAGCGGATTGCGCGAATCGCGGCGCGCCAGTTCCTCGCTGAGCCGGTTGCGCACCTCGAGCAGGGGGCGCTCGATTTCAAGCCGCACGAAGGCCCAGTCCGGTTTCTTCAAGTCCTGCCGGTACTCGCGCCGGAGCGCGCGGGCGCGTTCGCGTGCGCTGGCAACCTCGTTGCGCAGGGCGGGATCGTCGATGAGTTCCTCGATGTTGCGCAGGCGGTCCGACCAATCGGCAAACTCGTCGCCCGTGAGCGGACCGGGAGCACGACGGTCATCCAGGAAGTCGCCGAGGTCGAGCGGACCGCTGTTGCCGGCCCATTCTCCGCCAAACACGCCGCCCTCGAAGCCGGCGCCACCGGCCGCGCCGCCGCCGCCGCGCGGATCTCCGCGACCGGCGAGACGACCGGAGCGGCCCGCTTCGCGCGCGTCGTTCGGACTGCCGCCGCGGCCCTGTCCGGACTCGCCGGCCGTGGCTCCGTCCCGGTTCTGCGCCAGCCGGCCCTCACCCTGTCCCTGCCCCTGACCTTGCTGGCGGCCTTCGCCGCCGCCCGCCCCTTCGGAAGTGGGTTCGCCTTGGGCGCCGGGCTGCCCCGAGTCGCCCCTCTCCCCGGGCTGGCCGGGCTGCCGGCCGGCGTCGGCCAGCTCGCCGTCGCGCGTCTCGCGTCCGCCGGTGCCGGCGCGTTGCCCCTCGCCTTCCTGCGGAGCGCCGGCCTCGCCTTCCCGGCCCGGTCCACGGCCGCGGGTGGCCTCCGCCATCTCGCGACGCAGCTGCTCGGTCACATCGTCGAGTTCCTGGCGCGCGAGCCGCAACGCTTCCGCATCGTCGCCGAGCACGCTCTCGGCGGCGCGTTCGACGCCGCGTTGCAGTTCCTCGATGCCGGACCGGGCCCGGCGCCCCGCCGCCCCCGCCTGCGGGATCAGCCCGTCCGCGAGCAATTCCGAGACAAGTTCCAGCGACTTTCCGCCCTCCGTGCTGGCCGCGCCCTGCTGCAGGCGCTCGAGCACGGTCCGCGACAGCCGGCCGCTGTTGAGCAACTCCTGCTGGAGTTCGCGGAAACTCAGCGACTCCTCCTGATTCGTGCGGCGCAACCCCTCGTACAACTGCCGGGAGAGCAGCGGCTCGGTGGCCTCGGCCTGGGAGGAAATCTCGGTGGCACGTTCGAAGAGTTCGCGCATGCGCTCGCGCTGGCGTTCGACTTCGGCCCGCAGCTCCGCGCGCTCGCCGGAGTCGCTGAGCGTGCGCCGCTGTTCCTGGCCGAGCCCGGCCAGGCGTTCGGAAAGTTCGTCCTGATTGCGGGCGAGTTCGCGCACTTCGGAGCGCATCTGCCGGAGATCCTCGCCGAACTGGCTGGAGTTTTCGCGACGCAGCTCGTCGCGCATCTGCTGGAGTTCCCGCTGCGCCCGCGTGCCCGACGCAAGCGCCTGGGCGACGTTGCCTTCGCCGGTCGCCTCGGCGGCCTCCTGCAGGCGGTCGCGCGTCTGCTCGAGCTGCTCGCGCTGCTCGCTGAGACGCGACTGGTTCTCCGGCCGGTTCATGCGCTGCTGCAGTTCGTCCGCATCGGCCAGCATGCGCTGCTGCTCCTCCTGCAGCCGCTTGAGCTCGCGGCGCAACTCCTCGCGTTCGCGCTCCGTGCGCGCCTCCTGCAGGGCAGTCTGAAGTTCGCGCAGGCGCTGGTTGAAGTCTTCCTGCCGGCGGGCGAGTTCCTGCAGCCGGTTGACGATCTGCATCTCCTCGCGACGCTCCGGGCTCTGCGGCGCGCGGGCCTGACGCTGGGTCTCGTAGCGGTTCTCGGCCTGTGCGAGGTCGAGCTGGTCGATCTGCCGCTGATTGCCGCCACCGCCCCCGCCGCCCCGCTGGCCCCCCCGCGTGACGGAGGTTTCGCGCGAAGCGAGTTTCAACAGCGCCTGGAAGGCCGCCTGCTCGGCCGCGAGCGCCTGAGGCAGGGTTTCGCCCCCCGAGGCCGCGGTTTCGAGGCGGGATAACGCGCTCTGCATCTCCGTAGTCACGGCACGCCAGAGCGCCTGCTGCGAGGGATCGAAAGCCTCCGCGGCGCCGGCCTGCGCCTGGGCGAGCGCCTGCGCCTGAGAATCGCGGACGACGCCGGCATCCTGATTGCGTTGGGCCGAAGCGGGGGAGCGCTGCAGGCGCCAGGTTGCGCTGATGATCTGTTTCTGCAGTTCGGCCAGCTGCTGCTGGGGCCCGCCGCCCTGCTGTCCACCCTGCTGTTCGCCGCCGGCCATGTTCTGACTTTCGCGGAAGATCTCGTCGAACGGACGGACCTCCGCAAAGAAGAGGTCGCTCGACGTGCGGCGCACCTGGCCGTCCGGCCCGATGTCGTCGGCCCAGACGAACCAGGAAACAAGCTCGCCCGGTTGCACGCCCAGTTCCTCCAGCGCGAGCAGATGCGAAAAACTGCCCCGCTCGCGGCCGGGCAGATCGCGACCGAGTTCGACGTGAACCGTCTCCTCCCCGGCGCGGGTATAGGCGAGGCCGTAGGCCGGCGCACCGAAGTCGTCCCAAACGGTCCCCGTGAACGCGAGTTCCTCAAGCGCCGAGGGCCGCACGTCGCCGCGCGGCGTGGCGATGCGCAGCTCCGGCGGCCGGTTGGGCTGCACGTCGAAGACGAGCGGTGTGGGCGTCTTGTTGCGCCGCCCGTCCGCATCGACCAGCTCCAGGTCGTAGGTCCGCGTCGCGGTCAGCGGGAAATTCTCGAGCGAGGCCGCCGCGCGGTCCGGAGCAACCGCGAGTTCGATCCGGGTCTTCGCATCGTCGCGCGCCACCAGTGCCGCGCGCGCCACGGACTTGTTGAGCTGGAGGGAGAGCGCCAGGGTCGAGCCCTCGACGGCGCTGAGGCGGCGTGTATTCTCGATGCGGCGCGCCTCGAGTCCGGTGTAGGCGGGATAGACGAGGTCGGCGTCGGCACGCACGAGCTGCGGGTGCTCGTACACGCTCACCTTGAAATCGCGCGTGCGCACGCCGCCGTATTCGAGCCGGTAGAGAAAATCCGCCTGCACATCGGGCACGCTTCCGCCGAACACGGGGTCGGCGAGGCTCTTGACCAGGGGTACGCGCGGCGAACCGGAGCCCCCGAGGATCACGAGTTCGACGCCGGGCGGCGGCGTGTCGCCGAAGCGGGCAAGCACGACGAGGCTTTCGCCCTTTTCGAGTTCGACATCGCCAGGCGTGACCTCGATGCCGGCGACGGTCACCGCCGCGCCGCGCACCAGCGGCAGCCGCGGTTCCGTCGCCAGTTGCCAGACCACCAGGCCGAGAACGATCAGCGAAATCGCATGCGCGACCTGCGCGCCTACGAGCCGCGAACGCGGGACGAGATCCCGGCCGTCGAGAGTCTGCAGCTTCGCCACCGCCTCCTGGAGCACGCGATACTGGAAGTACCCGCGTTCCTCCGCCCCGGCGGGACGCTGTTGCACTGCGGTGAGCAGCACGCCACCGAGCTCCGGATGTTTCGCCTCGATCAGGCGGGCCGCCCAGCGACGGTCTGGACGGCGTTGCGCGTGGCGCACGACCGCACCCACGGTGAAACTCGCGGCGACGGCCAGCAGGACCGGCAGCGTGAAGGCCGAGGTCCAGCCGGTGAGCGCCTCGAGGTACAGGAAGCCGAGCCCCACAAGCGCGGTCAGGCCCCAGCACACGCTGAGCGTGCGCCACAGGCCGACCCGCTGATGCCGACGTACGACCCGGTCCAGCCGGGTTTTGAGAAATTCTTCCATCATGATGCCACCGATCCCGGGACGGCGGTCTTTCGCGCCGCACGTCCCGCCATTATGGACTCGAACAAGAGCACGAGCAAGGTGGCCGCGATGAACCACCGCCAAAGTTTCTGGCGCGACTCCGTCTCCAAGCCGCGCAGGACGATCTTCCGCTCCTCCGCCCTCGCCGGATCGCCCGCCTCCAGGGCGACGGGAGCGCCCAGGCGTTCGAACTCCTCGACGGCCAGCGGCGCGGTGCGCGACTCGGCGGGGTCAAGATTGACCGCAAAGCGCCCCACCGTCTCCTCGCCGGCAAGCAGCGAGTACACCCCCGGCATCGCCAGGACCGGCAGGCGCGGGGCCGCGTCGGACAACGCGGTTTCCGTGCCATCCGGGCTTCGCAGCCGCACGGCGCCCCCGGCCTCGGGCCGCGGCGGCGTGTCGCCGACGACGAATGCGGACGCGGGCGCGGTGACGCCCCCGGCCAGTTCGAGCAGCGAATAGAGCAGCGGCACAAATTTCGAGGAAACCGCCAACTGGCTGTCGGCCGGCGCCCAGCCCGACGCCAGCACGATCAGCCGCCCCGCCCCCTGCGGAATCTCGAGGAGAGCCGGATCGCGCGAGTCGAAGCGCGCCAGCACGCGCGCCTCCGGCCACGCCGAGGCGTCGATCCGGCGGTAACGCCAGAAGTGGATCTTCGTGAAATCGCTGAACCGAGGATCGGCAAACGGCAGGAACAGCGGGTGCCGGAAGTCGATCTCGCCCAGCATCGCATACCGGGACGGCACGGCCTCCTCCATGGCCACCGCGTCGACACCCAGCAGACGGGCGAGCGTCGGCGCCGCTTCCACACCCTTGGGCGCCACCAGCACGGTCTTGCCGGCGAGGGCAAGCGCGCGCACCTCGTCGGCGCGGGCCGGAGGCAGCGGATCCGTCACGACCACGAGCGTGGCGTCCGCCTGCGCCGCCGGCGTCCACGGCGCGGAGGGACCGGCGGCGGAAACGTTCACTTCGAGACGCGGCGTCGCCGCCAGCGCACGTTCGAGAAAGAAACGCGGAGCGCGTGTGTCGCCCGCCGCCTCGGCACCGAGATAGGCCACCGCCAGTCGCTGCGGACGCGGCGGAATCACGTAGACACGGTTGTCGAAGGGTTCGTCGTCGCCGGTCAGCACGATCTCCGTGGGCGGTGCAGGCGTCGCCGGAACCGGCAAGGCCACCACGCGGCTTTGTCCGGGCGGCACATAGGTGTCGACCGGCGCGCCGGCCGGCAAACCGTCCGGGCCGCGCCACCCGACCTGGAAGCGCTCGCGGCCCGACTCGGCCGCATTGCTCACGCGCACGCGCACCGCGGGCGCGCCGGTGCGTTCGACATCGGCGGCATCGGCCAGCACCTGCAGACTCGCGTTGGTCGAAGCCCGGGCCGTCACCGGTTCGAGCACCAGGCGCACGCCCCGCGGCCATTCGAGCGATTGCAACGCCTCGAGCCGGCTGCCGGCCTGCAGGTCTCCGACCACGACGACCTCGAGCCGGCCCTGTTCGCCCGCCTCGGCCACCTCGCCGAGCAGGTCGGCCGCGAGGGCGAGCGCGCCGCCGAGCTGGGTACCGCCCCACCCTGGCTTCACATCCGCAAGACGGCCCGTGGCCGTCGCCACCCGCTGGTCGGGCGGCGTGTTCGCCCAGTCCTCGAAGGTCAGCAGGGACGTCACCTCCCGGCCGAAGGTCAGCAGGGCCACGCTGTCGGCCGGACCCGACCCGCGCAGGACGGCGGACGCCCGCGACTGCGCGGCGGGCCACAGGCCCTCGCGCTGCATGCTGGCGCTCACGTCGACCAGCAGCACGACCCGCCGCGCGGCGCCGGCATCGACTTCGGCGACGACCGCCTCCTTCACGAAGGGCCGGGCAAAGGCGAAGGCCACGAGCGCGAGGGCGAGGCAGCGCAGGAGCAGCAGCAGCAGGTGCTCGAGCCGGCTCTTGCGCGTGAGACGCGGCGGCGACGGACGCAGGAACATCAGCGAGCTGAACGGCACGCGGTCGCGCGTCGTGCGGCGGATCAGGTGAAAGATCACCGGAGCGGCCAGGGCGAGCGCGCCAAGAAAGAAAAGCGGGGCCAGGAAGCTCACGATCCGCCTCCCCCTTGGTTGGCGCCGCGTGTGCGCACCTGGCGCCCGCGGCGCATGCGCGCCTGCAGAAAGTCGAAAAGGGCGAGTTCGAGCGGCCGGTCGGTCGCCAGCAGGTGGTGGCTCGCGCCAAGTTTGCGGCAGACGGCCCGCACCGCCTCGCCGTGTTCGCGAAAGCGGCGCCGGTACTCCTCGCGGGCCGCCGACGGGTCGATGTAGAGCGTGCCGGCCGACTCGATGTCCTCGAAGACCGCCGCGTTCGGCAGGTCGAGCGTCAGCTCGGCCGGGTCGTGGATCTGAAAAACCGTGAGTTCGTGTCCGGCCGCGGTGAGCCCGAGCAAACCGCGCTCGAGCCGGTCGATCGGCGCAAGGAAGTCGGAGATCAACACCATCAGACCGCGCTTGCGCACAAGGCCGGCGATCTTCTCGAGCGGCGCGGCGAGGTCGGTGCCGCGCCCCTCGGGCGGCTGCTCGAGCGTGTACATCAACTGGCGCAGGTGGCTGGCGCGGTGGCGGGCCGGGAGAAAGTCGCGCACCGTCCCGTCGAAGGTGAGCAGCCCGACGGCGTCGCCCTGCCGGTGGAGGAAGTAGGCGAGCGTGGCGGCGAGGGTCGCGGCGTAGTCGGCCTTCGTGTATCCAGCGGAACCGTACAGCATCGACCGGCTGCGGTCGGCGAGCACGTGGCAGCGCAGGTTGGTCTCGTCCTCGAACTTCTTGATGAAATAGCGGTCGCTGCGCGCGAAGACCCGCCAGTCGACGTAGCGCGGATCGTCCCCGGGCGAATACTGCCGGTACTCGCTGAACTCGACCGAGAAGCCGTGGTACGGGCTCCGGTGCAGGCCGTGCCAGAAGCCTTCCACCACCGAGCGGGCCCGCAACTCGAGGTTGCGGATGCTCATGAGGGCGCGCGGCTCGATGAGGCGCGCGGAGGGCAGGCTCTGGACGGCGGTGGCCATGGGAAACTACGCGGCCGGACCGCCGACCGGCGCCGGCACCGCCTCGAGCAGGCGGCCGATGACGTCCTCGACGCGCACGCCCTCGGCCTCGGCGCGGTAGTTGAGGAGGATGCGGTGGCGCAGCGTCGGGCGCGCGATGGCGCGGACGTCGTCGAGCGTGACGTGGGCGCGCCCCTGAAGGAGCGCGCGGGCCTTGGCGCCGAGGATGAGGTTCTGCGCGGCGCGAGTGCCGGCGCCCCAGCCGACCCAGTCGTTGACGAAGTCCGGCACGCCCGCCTGGCGCGGCCGCGAGGTCGAGGCGAGCTGCACGGCGTAACGCACCATTTCCTCCGCCACGGGCACGGAGCGCACGAGCTGGTGGAAGCGCAGGACGTCCTCTCCGGTGAAGATGGGTTCGATCCGCTCGGCCGTCGTGGAGGTCGTGCGCATGACGACGGCGACCTCGTCGTCGGCCGGCAGGTAGTCCATGACCACGTTGAACATGAAGCGGTCGAGCTGCGCCTCGGGCAGCGGATACGTGCCCTCCATCTCGATCGGGTTTTGCGTGGCGAGCACGAAGAACGGCTCGGGTAGCGCGTAACGCACGCCCGCGGCGGTCACCTGATGCTCCTGCATGGCCTCAAGCAGGGCGGCCTGGGTCTTCGGCGGCGTGCGGTTGATTTCGTCGGCCAGAATGAGGTTGGCGAAAACGGGGCCCTTGACGAAGGCGAGGTGGCGCGCGCCTTCCGACTCCTGGAGGATCTCCGTACCGGTGATGTCGGCCGGCATGAGGTCGGGGGTGAACTGGATGCGCTGGAACTTCAGGTCGAAGATGCGCGCGATGGATTTCACGAGCAGCGTCTTGGCGAGGCCGGGCGCGCCGGTGATCAGGCAGTGTCCGCCCGCGACGAGCGCGATCATGATTTGCTCGATCACTTCGCGCTGGCCGACGATGGCCTTGCCGAGCTCGCCCTCGATGCGGGCGCGGCCGGCAATGAGGCGTTCGGCCGCGAGGCGGTCGGCCTCGAAGGATCCGGAGTTGAGGGGCGGCGGCTCGGCGGGGGATGGGTTGGGAGGTACGAAGCTCATTAGTGGGTCATGATGTAGAAGATGATGTTAATCCCCAGCGGGTAGGCCACTTTCTCGGAGAAGTTGTGGAAGTAGTAGTCGCTCTCGCCCTCGCGCTCCCAGCCGTCGCCGTTGTCCGTGTTGTGCAAGGCGAGGACCATGAGGCGGCCCTTGTCGTCGAAGAGGGCGCGATGGTGCACCACCTTGGCGTCCTCGCGCTCCCACGTAATCCCGTGGTGCTGGCTCTCGATGCCGAGGCCGACGTTGGGCACCTGGTGCTTCGCCTTGATCTCGAACACGCTCCGGTAAAGCGGGTGCTCGAGTGGCAGCTCGGTGAAGGATCGCTCGGGAAACACCTGCCGGAAAACGTAGGCGACATTGGCCCAGGCCTCCTCGCCCCAGAAGTCGTCGAGCATGAGGAAGCCGCCGTTGAGCAGGTAGCGGCGCAGGGCGGTGATTTCGTCGTCGGTGAACGCGAGGCGGCCCGGCTCCACGATGTAGATGAACGGATAGTCGGCGAGTTCGGGATCGGTGAGCTCGATGATCCGGCCGTTGGGATCGACGCGCATCGAGGTCATCTGCTGGAGGCGGTAGGAGAGGTTGAGATCCGCGTCCGGCAGATCCGTGGCCCAGCCACCGCCGCGTCCGAAGCCGCCCCGGCTGTAGCGGATGCGGGTGAACGTGAAGACATCCTTCTCGAAGTCGCGCGGATTCTCCCACATCGGCGTGCCCGTGCTGTGCGACGGGATCTCGCGCGCCGTGCGCGCGCCCTGGCTCGCCCAGCCGCCCTCGCTCCAGCCCCGGCGCTGAGCCCAGACGAGGCTCGCAAGCAGGACGAGCGCACCGAAAAGCAGAAAAGGTTTTTTCACAGGGAAAGCGGCGGTGGAGGCGGCAGGGGCGGGATCGAAGGAAGCACCGGGGCGGCGGCTTCCCGGGCGGCGGACTCGGCGACCGCGGCCTGGCGGACGAGGGTCTGGAGCAACTTCAGGGCCTCACGATAACGGGGCGCTTCCTCGAGGGCGAGCAAGGTGTGGCGCCGCGCCGCCTCGGCGTCGCCGTGCCGATGCAGCCATTTAGCGAGATGGAAATGCACGTCGGCCGGATCGGCCGGATCGAGTTCGAGCAGGGCGCGATACGCATCGATCGCCACCGTGAGGTCGCCCGTCTGTGCCCCGGCCTGGCCGAGTCGGCGGTAGGGTGGCGCGACGAGCGGGTTGACGGCGAGAAAACGTTGGGCGTTGCGCGCGACCTCCGGCCAGTCGGCCTCCGCCTCGGCCAGCTCCATCAGGCGCAAGTACACGTCGACCGCGCCGCCATCGACTTCCGCGAACGCAGAGAGCACGGCGCGCTCGGCAGCCGTGTCGCCAAGCGAACGATGCGCCTCGGCCAGCAGGCGGTAGGCACTGTCGTTGCCCGCCTGGTTGGGGTACTTCTCGATGACGGGCGCGAGGACCTCCTTGACCCCCGCCCACTCCTTCCGCGCCGCGCGCTCGCGGGCCTCCCAGAGAATCGCCCAATAATTGCCGGGGTTGGCCCGCGCCCAGTTCGCGAAGGCCACCGGGTCGGCCAGGCTCCGCTCGTCGGGCTTCGCCCAGTCCAACCCCGCTCCAAGCGCCTCGGCTTTCGCCTTCGCATAGGCGGCGAACTCGCGCTCGATGTTGGCCATCGCCATGGTGCGGTCGGCAATGGCGCGGTTGATGTCCTCGCCGTCCCGCAGGTCGCGCAGGATCGCCTTCAGCGCCTCGAGCCCGAAGCGCTCGACGATGAACTCCACCACGAGGGAGGACTGAAAGTAGGCGAACTGCAGGTGCAGCGGGGAGCGGGGAGCGAGAAAGGCGGAACTCAGGTGCGAAACCGGCGTGAGCTGGCCGGCGAGAATCATGTCGCGGTAACGCGGATTCATGCGCTCGCCCCAGACCGGGCTGGCCTGGCGTTCCTCGTACACCGAGATGCCTTCGCTCAGCCAGCGGGGCATTCTGTTCTTCGTCATCTGCAGCGTGACGACATGGCAGAACTCGTGCCAAAGCACGGCCTCCCAGTTCACCGCCTGGCTGCCGGTCGTGGCCGGACTGTTGGCCGTCACGACGCGGCCGAAACACACGCCGAGGTAGCCGGGAACGTCGGGCACGCCGAAGGTGCGCACGGCAAAATCGCGCTGATCGGCGAAGATCTCGACGATGGTGGGACGCTCCAGCTCCGCCCCATACTTCGCGACAAGGGTCTCCTTCGCGCGCGTCAGCAGCGCGAGCACGCGCGGCCCGTAGACCGCGGCTTCGTGGCTGGTCATGCGAATGACGAAATCCGGCGTCGAAAGCGTGGTGTACTTCGCCAGCGTGTCGCTCAAGGTCACAAGGTTGAACGCCTCCACATCGTAGCCGTCGCGCGCGTGCACCTCCCGGATGAGGCGCCAGCCCTCGCGGTCCTGGCCGAGACGCAGCAGATCGCTGCCGAGCTGGGACTTGGCCGGAAGGAACTCCGGATCGGATTCCAACGCACGCCGCTGATAGGCCGCTCCTTCGGCGAACCGGTACTTCTGCGACAAGGTCCGGCCGATGAGGTGGTCGACGAGCGGATTGGACGGCCAGAACTTCAACGCCTCGCGACGCGAGATCCGCTCGCCCTCCGGCTGGTTGCGCAGGTGGGCGATGGCGGCCTGAAAGGCCCAGGCCTCCGGACTCGCCGGGTTGATCGCCCGCGCCTGCGCGAGCAGCGTCTCGGCCTCGTGGTAATCCTCCGCCGCGATGCGGTGCTCCACCGAGAGCAGCAGACTGGGCACGTGGCGGGGATTCGCCCGCAACGCCACCTCGAGGGCGGCCAGCATGGCCGCACGGTCGCCATTCTCGTAGGCACGCGCGAGGCCGTAGTGCATGGCGGGATCGTCGGGAAACTGTTTCGCACCCTCCTCGTAATTCTTTGCGGCAAGCGGATAGTCGCGCTTCGCGAGCGCGAGTTCCCCCTTGGCCAGGAACAACTCGCGCGGCACGGGCGTGGAGCGCTCCGCCAGCGCGAAGATCCGGTCGAGCACGTCCTTCGCGTCCGCCCCGAGCAGCAGCGCGGCCCGGCCGAAGGTCACCAGATTCACCGGATCGCGGTACGCCCAGGATTGCGACATCACCAGCATGCGCACGGCCTTGACCATTTCGAAGGCTTCCTCCGGCCGTCCGTTGGCGCGGAGCACCGCCCGGCCCAACATGCGCAGGCGCAGGCTCGACGCCTCCTTGGCGAGGGCCTCGGCCAGGACGCGGTCGGCTTCGGGATAACGTCCGAGCGCCATCAACGCCTCGATGCGCAACAGGTGCCAGGTGTCGCCGGACGCACCTTCGGCGATCGCGCGCGCCGCTTCGTCGACGACGGCTTCGTATTCGCCGCCGCGCAGCTTCGCAGCCAGCGCAGGCGCCTCCGCGGCCGTCGCGAGGGCGCCGCAAAACGCCGCCACCCACATCCCGATAATCCAGCGCAGGCGAAGCCGGCAGACACGGGAACGGGCGTAACGGATCATCATGCGAAAGCGTGGGGCCGCACAGGAGGAATTTCGAGAGGTCGGCCGCTCAGAAGACGCTGCTCATCCACCTCGCGGTTACAAGTCGCGCGCCGCGTTTCCCTGCGCTAATTTTCAACCGCCGGCCTTCGCGTCGATCCCGTTGGGAGATTCGAATGCCTTCATGAAACCTGTGCATCCCGACAGCGTCTATCCTCTCGCGTGTCCGCGCCCCGCCCCGAACCGGACCGTTTTTCCCGCACGTTTTCCCTTGGTCCAACCGACACAAAATCGCTGACTGTCAGAGCAATGCCCACCCCCACCCTGCGTTCCCTCGCCCGCGATCTTGGCCTTTCCCGCACCACGGTTTCGGAGGCACTGCGCGGCTCGACCCGCGTGAATCGAGAGACCGCCGAACGGATCCGCGCGGCTGCGGAGGCGGCCGGCTACCATCACAATCCGCTGGCGGGCGCCGTCATGTCGGAGATCCGTCGCTCGCGCGGTCAGTCGTTCCGCGGGGTCATCGCCGCCGTCGATGTGCACGAGCAGGACCGGCCGCCGCACTCGTTGAAGTTCCACCGGGAACTGCTGGCGGGCGCCTCGCAACGCGCGGAAGCGCTCGGCTTCAAGATTGAGCTGTTCACGGCCGGCCGCGAGGGCATCACGCTGCAACGCCTCAACACCATCCTGCAATCGCGCGGCATTCGCGGCATTCTCCTGCTGCCCGCCTGGGGCGACCCCGACTACTCCATGCTCGACTGGTCGCGCTACGCCGGCGTCTACACCGACTACATCATCGAGCGACCCGCCCTGCACACGATCTGCTCGGACCACTACCGTTCGATGATGACCGCCCTGCAGCGCCTGCACGCCCTCGGTTACAAGCGCCCCGGGCTCTTCGTGCAAAAACATCACGACGAGCGCCTCCAGCACCGCTGGGAGGGCGCCTACCTCGCCTTCCAGCGCCGCACCCCGGGCATCGAGCCGATCCCCGCGCTCGTGTCCACCGACCTCACCCGCGAGGCGTTCATCGACTGGTTCATGTACCACCGTCCCGACGTCGTCCTCGGCCACCGTTCCGAGGTGCTCGCCTGGATGCGCGCCGCCGGCGCCCGCGTGCCGGCGACCCATGGCTTTTTCTGCCTCAACGTGCTCATGCAGGACGTCCCGTGCGCCGGACTCGACCTGCAACCGCGCCTGCTCGGAGCCCAGGGCATCGAGTCGGTGATCGCCCAATTGCACCGCAACGAACCGGGCGTGCCCGCGCACCCGTCGCTGACGACCATCTCCGCGCACTGGGTCGACGGGCCGACGATCCGCGACGTCGCCGCGCCCGCGGCCCAGGCTGGCAGGAAGGCCCGGGGTCAGTAGTGGGTGTGGTTGGCGACGTGGTGGCGCAGGTACTCGCTGTCGCGGCGCGCCGCTTTCGGAACGACGCCGCGGTGGCCGTAGATCTGAAGGATGCCCTGGCCCTTGTTGAGGGACACGACCTGTTCGGCGCCGTTACCGATGTAGTCGAACATGTGATACACCTCCTGGGCGAAGAACAGCGTGCCCGCGCCGTATTCGTTCAGGCCGAAACGGTGCCAGAAGAGGCGCAGCCGGCCATCGCCGCGCCAGTCGCCCTTGACGAGCTCCGGGTTGCCGTTGAGCGGATTCTGCGGCCACTGCACGAAGGCGCCCATGCTGGGGCCGGGCTGCCGGTAGGCGGACACCACGGGATTGCGGTCGGGCCACGGCGAACGCGCCTGCGGGGCGCCACCGTCCTTCGTGAAGTAATGCAGCACGCCGCGCAGGTAGGGCTCGCCGGCCGCGCGGTCGCCGTAGAGTCGACCGCTCACCACGACCTGAGGTCCGTCGACGCCTTCGAGAAAAGGTCCCCATTCGATCTGCTGCGCATGGTTCGCCCGGCGCATCCACGCGATCGCGCCCGTCTGCGCGTCGAGCACGATCGTGCCGAGATCGCTGACCGCACCCATCAATTCGAGCCGGCCGTCTCCGTCGAGGTCGCCAAAACGGATGCTGTCGAAATGGTCGTGATGCACGGGGAAGACGCCGAGGTTGTTCCAGAGTTCGCGTCCCGAGGCATCGTAGGCGAGGTGGCTCACGAAGACTTCGTCGATGCCGTCACCGGTCACGTCCCGCGGATAGATGTAATGTCCGAGGTGATCCTTGCGCAGCACGTGGTCGTGGCGCCAGAGCGGACGCAGCGTCGCATCGTAGGCGGCGACGGCAATGGTGTCGCCCGAGTCGCAGAGGACGACGAGACTGTCCGCCCGCCCGGGCCCGAGCCGCGCCACCGCCGTGCGAAAATTGTTGTACACGTGCGGCCAGGGTTTCGCCGGCCATTCCACACGGTGACGCACCTCGCCGGTGACTCCATCGGACATCGCGAGCCATTGCTGCCCGTCGATCGCGCGCCAGTGCACCACCTCCGCCCGCCCGTCGCCGTCGAAGTCCCAGACCGACCCCGGCGCTTCGAACTCCGCGCGCAGGCGCGTGTTCTCCGGCGGGGCCTGGTAATTCCAAAGCTCGCGCCCGTCGTGGTCGAAGGCGTAAACGGAATAGTTGGGCGTGATGACCGCAAAATCCATGCGGCCGTCCCCGGTAAGGTCGCCGAACTTCACCGCATGCGCCGGGGGGATGCGGTACTCCTTCAGCAACGCCACCTCGTCCGGCAATTGGAGTGCACGCAGGGCTTCGTCACTCGGCGGCTCGTCGCGCGCGAGCACGATCGCGTCGAGGACCGGCGAGGGAGCGACGTCCGTGAGGCGCACCTCGAGCGGCCCGGCCTCGAGCGCAAACACGCCGCCGTCCGCCCACCCGGTCTCCGCCCCGCCGAAGGTCGCCTCCGCGCGCTGTCCGCCGAGCGAGACCCGGAAGGTCCCGGCGGGCGCCCCCGCCGTGCGCACGCGCAGCCGGTAGCGCCCGGCCGCCGGCACCTCGACTCGGGCGACAGCGTCCTCCGCCGCACGGAGGACGAGTCCGCTGTTGTTGAACAGCCAGTTCGCTTCGGAAACCGGCCGCGCCTCCGTCAGGAGGTTGCGCGCGGGCATGAGCTCGACGAAGTCCGACGCATCGACGATGACGAGGCCCGGGGCTTCGCGATGCGGGCGGGCCGGCAGGGCGGCGGCGAAAACGACGAGCAGGCAGGGCAGGAGCAGGCGTGTATTCATCGAATGGCGACAGGGAGGGGCGCGCGGACCGGACGGATCCGGCCGGGGTGGACCGCAGGGCGGGAAACCCGCGGACCCAGCCACCCTTATCCGCAGACCGCGCCGCGCCCAATCCGAAACGCCGCGGGCTGTCGCATGACAGTCCGAAGGCGCCCCGGCCCTTGACGCAGCCGCGTTCCGGCGGCGTGATGCAACCGTCATCGTGGCCACCCCGCCCTTCCGCCTCCTCCTCGCCGCGCTCGCCGCCGGCTGCACGCCCCTCGCCGCACAACGCCTGCCGGAGTTCGAGCAGGCGCCGACCCGCTACTCGGCGAGCGAACCCGACGATGCCGTCGCCCGCCTGCGCGCCCGGATCGAGGCGAGCCTGCCGCCGATCGCCGCGGGCGAACGCGAAGTTCTCCGCGCCGTGCTCGCGGCCCTGGAGGTGCCGGCCTCGAGCCAGGTGGTGGTGTTCTCCAAGACGAGTCTGCAACGCCGCCGCATCCGTCCGTCGAGTCCGCGCGCCTTGTATTTCTCCGACACGGTTTACGTGGGCTGGGTGCCGCGCGGGCTCATCGAGATTGCGGCCGTCGACGCCCGGCTCGGCCCGGTCTTCTATGCCTTCGACCCGCTGGCCGCCGGCGAAGGCGCGCGGACCTTCAAGCGCGACGCCGACTGCCTGGACTGCCATGGCGACCACTTCGTGCGCGACATTCCCGCGCTCTTCGTGCGCAGCGTCGTCCCCGATGCGGCCGGCGAACCCCTGCTCCGCCATGGCACAAAGCTCGTCGACGACCGCACGCCGTTTGCGGAACGCTGGGGCGGCTGGTACGTCACCGGCTACGAGGGCCCGGAGGACCATCGCGGCAATGCCTGGGCGACCGAGTCCGGCGACACCCTCTCCTTCCCGCTCTCCGCCCGGCGCCCGGGGGAACTGGCGGACTTCTTCGACACCTCGCGCTATCCCGAGCCCACGAGCGATGTCGTCGCCCTCCTCGTCATGGAGCACCAGATGGCGATGCAGAACAGCCTCACGCTCGCCGGACAGCGTTGCCGCAAAATGCTCGCCTACCAGGCGTCCCTGCAAAAGGGCTTCAACCAGCCGGTGACAGAAGAGCCCGCCTACGACAGCGTGAAGAGCGTCTTCGCGAGCGCGACCGAGGACGTGCTCGACCACCTGCTCTTCAAGGACGCCGCTCCGCTGCCCGCCGGCGTGACCGGTTCGCCGGCTTTCCACGAGGCCTTCGTCGCCAACGCGCAGCGCGACGCCGACGGCCGTTCGCTCAAGGACCTGCACCTGCAGGGGCGCCTTTTCGCCAACCGCTGCAGCTATCTGATCCACTCGGACACCTTTGCCGCCCTGCCCGACCCGCTCCGCGCGCGCATCCTCGACCGCCTGCATGCCGTCCTGCGCGGCGACGCCCCGGATCCGCGCTACCACCACCTCGAGGCCGACGAGCGGGCGCGCATCTACCGCCTGCTGCACGCCACCCTTCCCGAAGCCCGCGTCCGCTGGACCGCCCTTGAAGCGGCGGAACCGCGCTGAACCGCGCGTATCCGACGCGCCACGACACGAAAATGCGGCCGCCTCAGCGCGGAGGCGCGAAATCCAGTTCGACCACCACGGGCCGGTGATCGGAGGCCTCGGCGACCCCGGGGCCGTCGAGGATGCGCGCGCGGTCGCCGGAGATGCGGGCCGCGCGGGCCAAGCCGGGCGAAACGAAAATGTGGTCGACCCGCGTGTAACTGTCCTCGCGCCGGTAGCGGTGGGTCCACGTCTCGCCGCGGCTGTCCGCAACCGGCAGCAGCGCGGCGATCGTCGTGCGCCCCCGCGCCGACAGCGCCCGGATCGGACGCGACACCGGACCGTCGTTGAAATCCCCCACCATGACGAAGGCTGCAGCCGACGGCTCGGGAAATCTCGCCAGCACGCGGTCGCGCACCGCCTCGGCCTCGCCGGCGCGAAACCGCGCCGACTGCGGATCCTCGTCGCGCTCCGTGAAGCGGCTTTTCAGGTGCGCCACGAACACGGTGAGTTCGCCGCCGCCCACCGCCAGCCTCACCTCGAGCAGCCCGCGCTTCACGAACGCCTCGCCGCCGTCGTAGCGAAAGCGCAGGTCGGTGTGCGCCGTGACCGCGGCAAACGGTCGGCGCGAGAGCACGGCGACATGCCGGGGCTCCGTGTCGTACTCGAGGATCTCGGCGTGGGGATAAACGCAACCCTCGCGGGCCAGATCGCGGCGGAGTTCCTCGAGGAAGGCCCGGCCGCCCATCTCCTGCAGGGCGAGCACGTCTGCGTCGAGCGCGCGGATGACCTGCCGCAATGCGCGCTTCGCCGCCTCCGGCTTGGGGTAGTCGGGCCGATAGCCGTCCGGCGTCATCCGGTTGGTCAGCGTGTAGTTCTCCACGTTGTACGTGGCCAGCCGCAGGGTCTCCGCACGGACCGCCACGGCACCGAGCAATCCCGCGAGCAACCAGGCCAGCGCCGCCCCCGCAACCTGGCGAAACGCACGACCCGCGAAGCCAGGCCGACCGGAAACGGACGCGAGGCTCATGCGTTCGCGCTTCAAGCCTCCTGCAGGGCACGCTCCCGCTCCACGATCGTCGGGTGCGAATAATAAAAGCCGCTGAACCACGGATGCGGCGTCAGATTGCTCAGGTTTTTCTGGGCGAGCTTGCGCAGGGCTCCGATCAGCGGAGCCGGCCCGCCCATCGCCTCCTTCGCGAAGGCGTCGGCCTCGTACTCGTGCCGGCGCGAGAACAGATTGCCAAGCGGTGTGAGCCAGAAGGTGACGGTCCCGCTGAGCAGACCGAAGAGCAAAAAGGTCGGCGCGAGCTCGCCCGAAGGAAACGCGAAGCCGCGGTTGAACCACTCGCTCCCGGCCAGCCAGGCCAGCGCCGCGAAGGAGCCCAGCAGCATCAGCGCGCCCACCGCGAGCATGCGGGGGATGTGTCCGCGCTTGTAGTGGCCGACTTCGTGCGCCAGCACCGCCTCGAGTTCCTCCGGCGTGAGCTGGGCGATCAGCGTGTCGAAGAGCACGATGCGCCGGAAGCGGCCGAAGCCGGTGAAATAGGCATTCGAGTGACCGGACCGCTTGCTGCCGTCGATCACCTCGATCGTCCGGGCCTGAAACCCGGTCCGGTCCGCCAGCGCCATCAGGCGGTTACGCAGCTCGCCCTCCGGCAACGGCGTCAGTTTGTTGAAGAGCGGCAGAATCAACTTCGGGTAGAGCACGATCATCAGCAGCTGAAAGCCGAAGAGCAGCGCAAAGGCCCAAATCCACCACGTCGCCCCCACCCAACCGACCAGCGAAAGGATGGCCCAAAGCAGCGGGAAACCGATCAGCACGGCGAGCAGCAGTCCCTTCAACTTGTCCGAGATCCACAGGCCGGGCGTGCTCTTGTTGAAGCCGAACCGCGCCTCCAACCGGAACTGCGCGATCCACTCGAACGGCAGGCTCGGAATCGCCAGAACGATGCCGGCGAGCAGGATGAAGACCGCATCGTCCCACGTCGCGCCCGGCGCCCAGGCGGCCACCTGGGCGAACAACCACGGCAAAAACCCGCTCGAAATCACCAGCGCGAGCACCCCCGCGTCGAAAACCATCTCCAGCGCGCCCAGGCGGTTCTTCGCCAGCGTGTAATCCACCGACTTGCGGTAGGTCGCCTCGTCGACGATCGCAGCCACCGCGGCAGGCGGCGCGGAGGCATGGCGGCGAACCTCCGCCCGGTTCAGGGCCGCCAGCCAGAGTTCGGCCAGCAGACGCAGCGCGATCAGCCCGAGGGCGATGAAGAGGACCATGCCTTCAATGGACGCGATTCGGCGGCGGCGCCAACTGCAAAAGCTCCGCGACGGCGCTCCCCGACGCCCCGGATCCGACGCCCAAAGTTTGATTGAAAAGAGGAAAGCCGGGGGCAAGGTAAGCCTTCAGTGGACGCCAAAGCCGCCAACAAATTGACCTTCGAGGACGCCCTCGCCCGCCTGGAATCCATCGTGGAATCCATGGAGGCCGGCCAGGTGCCGCTCGCCGAACTCCTCGCGAAATTCGAGGAGGGCAACACCTTGCTCAAGGTCTGCGAGACGCGCCTCAAGGACGCGGAACTCAAGATCGAGCAACTCGCCAAACAAAAGAACGAACTCGTCGCCTTCGCCGGCACGGAGCCTGCACGCGACGCCTGAACGCGTCCTCCGGCCCGCCTCCTTTCTGTTGATGAACACTTCCGCCGCCTCGACGGCTTCTTCCGCCTCCGGACCGCGCCTGCTCGACACGATCGCCGGTCCGGCCGACGTCAAGGGCCTGTCCGCCGCCCAGCTTCCCCAGCTTGCGCAGGAGATCCGCGACGAGATCGTCGCCGTCACCGCCCGCAACGGCGGCCACGTCGGCCCGAACCTCGGGGTCGTCGAACTCACCCTCGCCCTGCACCGGGTCTTCCAGACGCCGCAGGATCAGTTCGTCTTCGACGTCGCCCATCAGGGCTACGTGCACAAGCTGCTCACCGGCCGCGGCGGGGCGTTCTTCCGCAACCTGCGTCAGTCCGGCGGAGCCAGCGGCTTCCTCACCCGCAGCGAGAGCGAGCATGACAGCTTCGGCGCCGGCCACGCCGGCACCGCCCTCAGCGCCGCCCTCGGCATGGCCACCGCCCGCGACCTGCGCGGGACGGACGAGCACGTGGTCGCTGTCTGCGGCGACGCCGCCTTCACCTGCGGCATCACCCTCGAGGCGCTCAACAACGTGGTGACCTCCACCAAGCGACTCATCGTCATCCTCAACGACAACGAGTGGTCGATCGCCAAGAACGTCGGCGCCATGGCGCGTTACCTCAACCGCCTCAGCACCAATCCGACGTACAACAAGATCCACCACGACCTGGAGAAGTTCTTCACCGGCCTGCCCGGCGGGCACGACATGCACCGCGTCTACATGAAGTGGAAGCGCGAGACGAAGGACTTCTTCGTCGAGTCGTCCCTCTTCGAGAAGTTCGGTCTGCGCTACCTCGGTCCGGTCGACGGACACGACCTCGACGAACTGGTGAAGAACCTTGAGTTCGCCCGCCAGTGCGACACGCCGATTTTGCTCCACGTGCTCACCAAGAAGGGCAAGGGGCTCGACGCCGCCATCAATTCCCCCGAAAAGTTCCACGGGGCCAGCCCCTACGACCCCGCCACCGGCGAAAGCCGCAAGGCCCCGCCCGGCACGCCCCCGAATTATCAGGACGTGATGGGCCGCGCGCTCGTTTCGATCGCCAAAGCCGACCGTTCCGTCGTCGGTATCACCGGCGCCATGCCGAGCGGCACCGGCCTCAGCCACCTCGCCCAAGCCTGCCCGGCGCAGTTTTTCGATGTCGGCATCGCCGAGGAACACGCGGTCCTCTTCGCCGCCGGCCTGGCCACCAAGGGCATCAAGCCCGTCGTCGCCATCTACTCGACCTTCCTCCAGCGGGCCTACGACCAGATCGTCCACGACGTCGCCCTGCAAAACCTGCCGGTCACCTTCTGCATGGACCGCGCCGGCCTCTCGCCCAACGACGGCCCCACCCACCACGGGCTCTTCGACCTCTCCTACCTGCGCTGCGTGCCGAACACCACCGTGATGCAGCCCAAGGACGAAGACGAACTGGTCGACATGCTGCACACCTCCGTCGCCCTGCAGGCGCCCGCCTTCATCCGCTACCCGCGCGGCGCCGGCACCGGCGCGAAGATCAAGGACAAGCCCGCCCTCCTCCCCGTCGGCCAGGCCGAGGTCCTGCGTCAGGGCTCCAACATCATGATCTGGGCCCTCGGTTCGATGGTGCAGGACGCCCTCGCCCTCGCCGCCCGCCTCGAAGCCGAGGAGCACCTCTCCGTCGGCGTCGTCAACGCCCGCTTCGTCAAGCCGCTCGACCGCACCCTCCTGCTCAGCCACGCCGCCTGCATCCCCGTGCTCGTCACGATGGAAGACAACGTGCTCGCCGGCGGCTTCGGCAGCGCCGTGCTCGAGGCCCTGCAGGAAGCGGACTGCCCCGCCGCCGTCGAACGCCTCGGCTGGCCCGACCGTTTCGTCGACCACGGTTCCTCGACGGAAGCCCTGCGCGAGGCCAACGGCCTTTCTCCCGACGACATGTTCCGCCGCGTGCTCGACCGCTGGCGCAACCATCAGAACGCCGGCGTCACCGCCGACCTTTAGGGAGCATAAGATTCTCTTTGCGTACCGACCGCGGAAACTTATTCTGAATTCCGCGATGAAGCGGTGCAATCCGCCCCGCCCACGCCCCAACCCACCCCGCTCATGAAGACCCTACGCATCCTCACGGTTGTCGCCCTCGGCTCCCTCCTGTCCTTCGGTCTCTTCGCCGCCAACGACGCCCCCAAGGCCCCGGCCGGCAAGAAGGCGCAGTGCTGCGTGCGCGCCGCCGCCGATAACAACAAGGCCTGCACCCACCCCTGCTGCGTCGAGGCCGCCAAGGCCAATAAGAACTGCGAACGCTGCGGCGGCACCAACACCGCCGACGCCCCCGCGCCCGGAAAGTCCTGACCACGGTCATCGCCGCATATTTCACCGGATAAGCGGGATTGAGTAGGAGCGGCTTTACGCCGCGATGAACACCGTCCGCAAGCCATCGCGGCCTAAAGCCGCTCCTACGCAATCCTTGCGAGACGCTACGTTTGGGCTGGTGAAACATGCGATTGGCGCAACCGGACTCTTCCCCTCCGGTGGCGGCTTGACGCGCGTCGGCCGCCAAGCACAGTGACTGCGTTCGTTTCAGTGCCATTCTCGCGGGCGTAGTATATCGGCTATTATGTGAGCTTCCCAAGCTTGAGAGGAGGGTTCGACTCCCTCCGCCCGCACCACTTACCCGCCCCCACTCCGGGGCGGGTTTTTCTTTGCCTAACGTCAGCGGCCTACGCCGCACCGCCTGAGCAGTCCGGTGCCTGAAAATGCTGAAAATTGGGCCATTGCGCTTGCGCCGGAAATTCCGCGCACGGTTAATGCGCGCATGGCCCGGATCCCCCTGGAGGACAACTTCAACGACGTCATCAACAAGGCCCAGCGCGGCCTGAAGGTAAGCGACGACGACCTCGCAAAACGTGCCGAGATTTCGGCCGAAGACCTCGCCGCCGTGAAGGGCGGCACGCCCATCGACGCCGTCATTCGCCGCGTCGCCCGCCACCTCCGCCTCAATCCCGACGCGCTCGAGGCCCTCGCCCACAAGCGCTGGTACCCGGAGTTCAAGCCCTTCAAGCGCGGCTTCGAGATGTTCAACACGCCGTTCGAGGACATGACGGTCAACAGCTACCTCGTCTGGGACGCCGGCAGCCGCGTCGCCGCCGCCTTCGACACCGGCGCCTCCTGCCAGGCCATGCTCGACGTCATCGCCGTCGAAAAGCTGCGCCTCCACTACATCTTTCTCACACACACCCACGACGATCACATCGCCGACCTCGCCCGCCTCGCCGGCGAGACCAAGGCCCAGGTGTGGACGAGCGAACTCGAACCCGTCGACTTCCCGGGCGCGCGCACCTTCAAGGAGGAGGCCCACTTCCACCTCGGCGAGATCGCCGTGAAAACGCTCTTCACCCCCGGACACTCCCCGGGCCAGACCACGTACTTCGTCACCGGCCTGAGCTGGCCCCTTGCCATCGTCGGCGACTCCCTCTTCGCCAGCTCCATGGGCGGCAGCCCGACGCACTTCCACGATCAGTATCGCAACAACATCGACAAGATCTTCACCCTGCCGCGCGACACCGTGATCGCCCCCGGACACGGTCCGATCACCACGCTCGCGCAGGAGAAGAAGCACAACCCGTTCTTCGCCCGCTGAGCGCGGGTGTATCAACCCAAACCCTACCTCACTCATCATGTCAGAACGCATTGCCTTCGTCGGAGTCGGCCGCATGGGCGCCAACATGGCCCGCCGCCTCAAGGATTGCGGCTACGCCGTCACCGCCGTGTACGATGTCCACGCCCCGAGCGCCGCCTCCCTCGCCCAGGAGATCGGCTCCACCGCCGCCGCCACGCTCGCCGACGTCACCGCCGCCGCCGACCTCATCTTCACCGTCGTCACCGACGACGCCGCGCAGCTGGGCGTGTTCGCCGAGTCCGGCGACAGCCTGCTGAAGGGCGCCAAGGGCAAGGTCTTCGTCAACTGCGCCACGATCACCCCGAAAACCCACGTCGAGGTCGAGCGGCGCGCCAAGGCCGCCGGCGCCGTCTCGCTCGAAGCGTGCATGGCGTCGTCCATCCCGCAGGCGCGCAACGGCACGCTCTACCTGATGTGCGCCGGCGACAAAGCCTCCTACGACCGCATCGAGCCCGTGCTCAAGAAACTCAGCTCCGCCCTCCGCTACGTCGGCACGACGGGCCAGGCCGCGCAGGTCAAGGCGCTCGTCAACATGGTCATGAACATCAACACGGCCGCCCTCGCGGAGGGCCTCGGCCTCGGCGCCGCGCTCGGACTCGACCTCGACATGTTGCGCGAAGTCTTCGGACAGACCGGCGCCAACTCCCAGGTGCTCAAGACCGACGGCGAGGACATGCAGAACCGCGCCCACGACTGCTTCTTCTCCGCCGCCCACGCCGCCAAGGATTCCACCATCGCCTGGGTGCTCGGCTGCGAGAGCCAGCTCAACCTCCCGCTCGCCGCCGCGACGAAGCTCCAGTTCGACCGCATGGTCGCCCTCGGCCTCGGCGACCTCGACAAGTCAGGCGTCGCCGAGCTGACCTTCAAGGGACGGCACGGTTGACCACAGGGCAATCCCGGGGCATGTGCACCCGGACGCGTTTTTGAGGTCTCATCCTGAAACCCTCGTCCGCATCCCTCTCATGAAGCCCTGTTTTCTCGCGTCGTCTCTTCTCGTTGTCGCCCTCGCCGCCGGCCTGCAAGCCGCGCCGGAGCCCTTCACCGCCTTCGCCGACGGCGAGACCTTCCGCTACCGGGTCGGCTGGGGCATCCTCTCCCGCGCCGGCGAGATCGTCATCGCGGCGAACACGGACACGCATGAGGGCCGCGAGGTCATGAAAATCACCACCCAGACGTCCTCCCGGGGGATTGTGCGCGGCCTCTACCGCTACGACGACCGCGGCGAGGCAGCGATCGACCTCGCCACCAGCCGGGTCTTGTATACGAGGGAGGAGAGCGAGGACAGCCGCCGCCGCACCGAAAGCCGCACCGATTTCGACTACGAGGCCGGGATCGCCCGCCACCGCGACACCACGCGCCCTCACCGCAACACCGACCTGCCCATTCCCGGGGAGGGCGCCCCGCTCGATTTGATCTCGAGCCTCGTCGCCCCGCGCGACTGGAACCTCAAGCCCGGCGACACGCGCGACCTCGTCGTGCATTTCGGCCGCGAGTTCTTCCTGCTCACCCTCCACGCCGAGGAAATCGAGGAGATCTCCACGCCCATGGGGAAATTCAAGGCGCTCCGCATCGTGCCGCGCATGGACAAGGAAACGCCCCGCGGAGTCTTCGCGCGCGGCGGCGAGATCAAGGTGTGGATCTCCCAGGACGACACGCCCCTGCCCGTGCGCATGCAGCTTTCGTTGAAGTACGGCACGGCGACGCTTCTCCTGCAGGAGCATACATTCAAAAAGAAGACGACCAAGACCGCCACCGTCGCCGCCGACTGAGCGTCGGCCCGGGTTCCTCCGCATGCAGCGTATTCTCGTCCTGCGCGGAGGTGCCCTCGGCGATTTCATCGTCACCTTGCCAGCCCTCCACTTGCTGCGGGCGCGGTGGCCCGGCGCCGAAATCGCCGCCATCGGCAACGCCTCCGCCGCCGCACTTGGACGGCTGGCCGGCTGCGTCGATTCCGTCTTCTCCCAGCACGAGGCGCGCTGGAGCGCGCTCATGGACGACGCGCCCCTGCCCGCCGCGTTGCGGGACTGGCTCGCCGCCTTCGATCTCGTGGTCAACTACTGGCCCGACCGCGACGGCGCGATTCGCCGGCATTTCCCCATCCGCGCCGGACAGCGTTTTCTCGAAGCGCCGGCCCTGCCGCACCTCGCACCGGCCGCCCGTCACTACTGCGAACCGCTGCGCAGGCTCGGCCTCGAAACGGCGGATTTCCGCAGCCGGCTGCCTCTCGCCCGCGAGCCGGCGGAACCCGCCCTCGCCGTGCATCCCGGCAGCGGATCGCCGCGCAAGAACTGGCCGGTCGAACACTGGCGTCAGCTGTTGTCCGCGCTCCCCGGTCCGTTCCTCCTTGTTGGCGGGGAAGCCGACACCGCCGCGCTCGAAGCCCTCGCCGGCCTCGGCGAGGTCTTCGCCGGCCGGCCGCTGCCGGAACTCGCCGCCCGTCTCGCACGCTGCCGCGGATTCCTTGGCCACGACTCGGGCGTCAGCCACATCGCCGCCGCCGCCGGCACGCCGTGCTTGCTGCTCTTCGGCCCCACCGATCCCGCGATGTGGGCACCGCCGGGAGCTCACGTTCGCACGCTCCGCCGCGATCCCGACCTCGCCGGCCTCGAGGTCGCCGACGTGCTGGCGATCGTGAAGCGCCATTTCTTCGCAGACCACACCGGGCCCGCGTAGTCCACCCCGATGCGCGGCGTCGCCAGAATCCGGGACCGCGCCACGACGAACCCGTCGTCCTCCAACCACAGCCCCGAAGCCGGCACGGCCGGCCGGCCGTTCAAGCGCCGGTCGATCCCAAGCGCACGCGTGAGCCGGCCCGGTCCCGAAACTGTATCCACTCCGCGGATCAACACCGCCGCCGGATGATCCGCCGGGCCCGTGACAAGGTTGAGCAGTTCGTGGATACCGTAGCAAAGGTACACATACCAGACGCCGCCCGGCGCGAACATTGTCTCCGTGCGGGCCGTTCGTCCGCGCGCCGCATGGCAGGCGAGGTCCCCGGTCCCGTGATACGCCTCCACCTCGACAATCCGCCGGCGCTCGGCCGTGCCGTCGGCCCGCACCCGCACGAGCAGCTTCCCGAGCAGGTTTCGCGCGATGGCAACCGTATTCTTGCCCTGAAATACTTTGGCTTCAATTGCGGCCGGCATGGTCTTTGATGTCCGGTCTACGTCCGATGTCGAAATCCGCAACGTCGCAGCTTCACCGCAACCTCCGCCTCTGCACCTGGGACGGTCTCACGGCCACGCCGATCGTCTACCTGCTGCAGCCGGGCAACTTCGTCATCGCCGCGCTGCTCACCGGACTCTACCGCCTGCCTCCCGAGACCTACGGCCTTATCGTCTCGCTCCCGTTCTGGGGCAACTTTGCCCAGGCCTTCCTGATGCCGTTCATGGACCGCATCTTCGCTGCGAAGACGGTCACGCTGATCTTTTGCACCATGCAGGTGATTTGCTGGGCCGCGATGGCCGTCGCGCTGTCCTTCCTGCCCGTTGATTCGCCTGACATCAGTGGCCCCTGGTTCCTCGTCTTTTTCACCGTCTCCGCCGCCGTGACCGCCTTCACGGGCGTGAGCTGGATTTCCTGGATCCAGGAGTGGGTGCCGCGTCGTCTGCGCGGAAAATACTTCGGCGCGCGCAACCGCCTCATGCAGATCGCCCAGGTCGTGTTCCTCGTGCTCGTCGGCGAGCTCATCAACCGCCACGCCGGTTCCGTCCGCGCCTTCCAGTTCCTGCTCGGTGCCACCGTCCTCCTGCGCATCGTCTCCGTCGTCCTCCAGCACCGCATGCGCACGCACTCCGCAACGGTGAAGGCCGAGCCCCACGCGCCTTGGAAGGAACAGTGGTCCGTGCTCGCACGCAGCCCGGCCTTCCTCTGGTTCATCGGCTACGGCGCGGCCTGGGGTTTCGCCGCCAACTGCTTCGGCGCCTTCTACGCCGTCTTCATGTACGACGAACTGGGCTGGACCGTGAAGGACGTCAGCTGGCTCGTCATCCTCTCCAGCGTCGGCGGCGCACTCTCGTATCCGGCCTGGGGCGCCCTTGCCGACCGCTTCGGCAACAAGCCCGTCATGCTCTTCTGCATGATCGCCTGGCAGCTGCAGAACTTCCTCTGGTGTTTCCTGCGGCCCGACAATGCCTGGCTGCTCTACGGCATGTGGTCCTTCGGCGGCATGATGGGCGCCGGCTTTACGCTCGGCCTGTTCAACATCCAGCTGAAGCTCATCCCGGCCCGCGCCAAGACCCTCGCGATCAGCGTCAACCTCGCCTTCACCTCGCTCGTCACCGCCATCGCCCCGGTGATCGGCGGCACCCTCCTCGGACGTTTTCTCACCACCGGCGGCGACTCCCTCCACGTCTATCACCTCGCCTTCATCCTGCAACCCGCCCTCGCCCTGCTCGCCTGCCTGCTGCTCGTGCGCGTGCACGAGACTTCGGCCAGCCCGCTCGCCAGCGTCGTCGGTGCGATGCGGAATATCCGCACGCTCAGCGGGATGTTCGGCCTCGGCTTCCTTGCCAACTACATCTTCGTGAAAAACCCGCGCCGCTGATGCCGGCCGCTTGCAGCGCACGGCGGTTTTTTCGCTCGCGGACGCCGTCGTCCGGACGATACCGTCAACCCGTCCTGACCGGACGGCCGCACGGGAGCGGCGGCCCCCGGTCGCGATACGTGCATTTTCCGAAACCAAACCCCGGGAAAAAGGTCCCATCTCATTCGCCATGATTAAGAACCTCATCGTTGCCATCCTCGCCGTCCTGCTCGTGATCGCCGGCATCTTCGGCTATCGCGCCTATCGCGACAGCGTCGAGCAGAAGCTCGCCGCCGAGCGCGCCGCGATCGAAAAGGCCGATCTCGAGCGCCGCGAGGCCGAAACCCGCCAGCGGGCCGCCGCCGAAGCCGAGGCCCACCGTCTCGCCGCCGAGCGCGCCCGCCTCCATGCCGAGGAGGCCGAGCGCAACCTCGCCAAGCTGCGCGCCGAACAGGCCGCCGCCGAGGTCGCCCGCCTCGCCGCCGAACAGGAGGCGCGCCGCGCCGCCGCCGAGGTCGAACGTCTCGCCCGCGAACGCGAGATCGCCCAGGGCGAGGCCCGCGCCCGCGCCGAACAGGCCGAACGCGAGGCCGCCGCCGCCCGCGCCGCCCGCCAGGAGGCTCTCGCCAAACTCGCCGCCCTCGAAGAACAAAAGCGTGCCGAAGCCGAGGCCGAAGCCGCCCGTCTCGCCGCCCTCCAGCGCGAACAGGCGGTCGAGACCGCAAAGGCCGAAGAGCGCATGTTGGTCTCCCGCGCCGTCCTCCCCAGCGACTACAAGCGCCGCCAGCACTACTACATGAGTGTCGAGATGATCAACGCCGCCGGCGGCGTCCCCGTCCCCGCACCGTCCAGCGAGAACGCCTCGACGCCCTGATTTCCCGGCGGATACGGACCGTCAGGCGAGTTTTCCCCGAGAGTTTGGCCGCCTCGCTTGCGCACGTCTCCGTGCGCCCTAGCGTGAAAGCGCCGTGCTTCCCTTACCTCCGCTCGCATCCGCCTGCGCCGAACGTCCGGCGTTCGATCGTTGCCCCTCCTCTCCAGCCGCCGTCTCCCGGGCCGGCGCTGCCCGCGCGCACCCCCTGACTTCGCGCACCGCCGCCCCGGCACCGAAAGGAGGCCGGTCGTGACGCGTAAGTCCGTCGCGACCTTTGTCCTCGGCTTGGCCGCCTTGGCCGGACTCCCGGCCTGCTACGATCGGGCCGCCCAGTCGCCGATGCCCAACATCACGGCGCCACCCGTCGAGGCCCTCCAAGCCCGCTATGGCGGTCTTCCGCTCGTCGAGCGCCTCAGCGGAACCATTCGCGCCGACAATCAGGTCTCCCTCTATCCGGAATTCTCCGGTCGCGTAGCCGCCGTTCACGTCCAGGACGGCGACTCCGTCCGAGCCGGTCAGGTGTTGGTCGAAATCGCCGCCGATCAGGTGCGGGAACAGGTCCGCCAGGCGGAGGCCGGCCTGCGCATCGGCGAAGCCCGCCTGCGCCAGGCCCGCGCCCGCCTCGCCGAACTGGAGGCCCAGGCCCGCCGCACTCAGTCTCTCGGCGCACGCGACCTCGTCAGCGCCCTCGAACTCGACACCATCGCCGCCCAAGTCGAATCCGCCGCCGCCGACGTCGAGCTCGCCGAAGCCCAGCTCGAACAAAACGCCGCCACCCTCGCGGAACAGCGTGACCTGCTCGCCAAGGCTTTCGTGCGCTCCCCCATCGACGGCATTGTCGGCCAGCGCAACGCCGAGATCGGCATGCAGGCCTCGACCTCGACACGCCTTTTCACCGTCGGCCGCCTCGAGCGGGTCAAGGTGCGAGTCAATCTCACCGACACCATGCTCCGATACCTCGCCGCCGGCCAGCCCGCGCGCATCCTCCTCCCGACTCCGGAGGGCGAGGGCCGCCCCCTCCTCGCCGAGGTCTCACGCATCTCTCCCTTCCTCAACGAGGTCACCCGCACCACCGAAGCCGAGATCGAAATCGACAATCCCGACCTGAAGCTGCGCCCCGGCATGTTCGTTCCGGTCGACGTGCTCTACGGACAAAGCCGTCAGGCCACCCTCGTCCCCACCAGCGCGCTCTTCACCGATCCCAACTCCGGCCTCGAAGGGGTCTTCGTTCTCGCGGCCCCGCCACCTCCCGCGACCGATGCCACGCCGACCGGCCTCTCCGACCCCGTCGGCGTCCAGTTCCGCCCCGTGGCCATCATCGCCCGCGGCTCCATGGAGGTCGCCGTCTCCGACGTGGCCGCGGGCGACTGGGTTGTCACCCTGGGCCAGGACCTGCTCTCCACCGGCCGCGCCCAAGCCCGCGTCCGCACCGTCACTTGGGAGCACGTGCTCACCCTGCAGGGCCTCAAGCGCGAGGACCTCCTCGAGACCATCCTGCGCTCCGGCCGCCCGGTCGCCGCGCCCGAAACGCCCTGAGCCCCCGGCGCCCCGCCCCCCGCCGCCATGCCCCTCACCGAAACCTCCGTCAAACGGCCGATCACCACGATGATGGTCTTCTTGATCGTCATCACGCTCGGCATTTCCGGCCTGCGCCACCTGCCGATCGACCTGCTGCCCCCGATCGAGTTCCCCCAGCTGACCGTCGCCGTCAACTACCCCAACGTCGGCCCCGAGGAGATCGAACAGATCGTCACCCGCACGGTCGAAAACGCCGTCGCCGGCGTGCCCGGCATCCAACGCGTGCGCTCCCGCTCCCAGGAAGGCGCCAGCCGTGTCACCCTCGACTTCGCCCGCGGCACCCGGATCGACGAAGCGGCCAATGACCTGCGCGCCGCCCTCGACACAATCGGCAACAGCCTGCCGCCCGAAGCGTCGCCCCCCCGGGTCTGGAAATTCGATCCGGACAACACCCCGATCGTGACCGTGGGCGCCAGTTCACCCTACAAGGATATCCAGGAACTCACCGTCACCCTGGAGCGGGAAATCTCCCGCCGGTTCGAACAGATTCCCGGTGTCGGCACCATCAACCTCTGGGGGGGAATCCACCGCGAGGTTCACGTCTATCTGAAGCGCGACCGCCTCAACGCCAGCCGGCTCTCCGCCGCGGATGTCCGCGCCGCCATCGGCCGGAGCAACGCCACCCTCCCCGGCGGCAACGTCGCCACCGGCATCCAGCAGATCTACGTCCGCACCCTCGGCGAGTACGCCAGCGTCGACGACATCGCCGCGACCGTCGTCGCCACCGTCGACGGAACCCCCATCCGCGTGCGCGACGTGGCCGACGTCGTCTTCGGCTACGAGGAACTCGACGACATCGTGAAGATTGACGGGCGCCCCATGCTGCGCCTCGGCATCCAGAAACAAACCGGCGCCAACACCGTCGCCGTGGCCGCCGCCATCCGCGCGGAAATCGCCCGCATCAACCAGGAACGGCCCGACGTCTCCCTTTTCGTTTCCTCCGACCAGAGCGTCTACATCCAAAAGTCCATCGACAGCGTGCGCACCTCCGCCCTCTGGGGCGCCCTCCTCGCGGTCTTCGTCCTGTACATCTTCCTGCGCAACGCCGCCTCGACCTGCATCATCGCCGTCTCCATCCCGATCTCGATCGTCGCCACCTTCGGCCTGCTCTACTTCAACGGACTGACGCTGAATCAAATGAGCTTCGGCGGCCTCGCCCTCGGCGTCGGGCTCGTGGTCGACAACGCCGTCGTCGTCCTCGAAAACATCGTGCGCCAGCGCGAAAGCGGCAAGGACGCGAGGACCAGCGCCCTCGTCGGCACGAAGGAAGTCGCCGGCGCCATCGTCGCCTCCACCCTCACGACCTGCGTCATTTTCCTGCCCGTCGTCTTCATGCAGACGGTCTCCGGCGTCATCTTCCAACAGCTCGCCCTCGTCGTCGTCTTCTCCCTCGCCTGCTCGCTGCTCGTCGCCCTCACCCTCGTGCCGATGCTCGCCAGCCAGCTGCTCGCCGTGCGCTCGCGCCGGGCCGAGCGTGCCGCCCAACGCCTCGAATGGATGCGCCGCGCACTGGAGCGGATCGAGAACGCCTACAGCCGCCTGCTCGACGCCGCCCTCCGGCGCAAGCGCACGGTGTTCGCGGTCACCGCCCTCCTTGTCGCCGGCGGCTTCGCCGCCAGCCCGCTGATTCCCGTCGAACTCGCCCCGCAATCCGAAGCCGAACTCGTCGACGTCGACATGCGCATGGCCGGCGGCACCAACATCGCCGTCGTCAACCGCTACCTCGCCGAACTCGAACAGATCGTGGCGGGCCTGCTTCCCCACGGCGAGGTGGCCCACGTGACCACCGAGGTCGCCGACGGAGCCGCCGAGGTCGAAATCACCCTCCAGCCCGACAGCAGCATCAGCACAACCGAGCTGGCCGATCGCATCCGCGTCGCCACGGCCGGCATGATCCCGGGCGGCGAAATGCGCGTGCGCGCCCGCTCCGGCCTGTGGATTCTCCGGCGCATCTTCGGCTCCTCGGGCAACGAGGATGTCTCCATCGAACTGCGCGGCTACGACCTCGCGCGCGCCGCCGGCGTCGCCAAACAAATCCAGCAGGCCATCGAGGTTCTGCCCGGCATCGCCAACGTCCGCATCAGCAACCAGGTCGGCCGACCCGAGGAGACGGTCGCCGTCGACCGCACGAAGCTCGCCGAACTCGGGCTGTCCGTCCGCGAAGTGGCCGAGGCCGTCCAGACCAACGTCGGCGGCAGCCGCGCCGGCTCCTACCGGCTGGGCGGCGAGGAGTTCCCCATCATGGTGCGGCTCCAGCCGGAGGACCGCCGCGGCGTGCAGAGCCTGGACAACATCCCGATCCGCCTGCCCGGCGGGGAGACGATTCCGCTTTCCTCCGTCGTGGACAAACAGGCCGCCCGCGGGCCGCCCTCCATCGAACGCATCAACAGCCAGCGCGTGACCTACATCACGGCGGTCCTCGCCGGCGGCACGCCCCTCGGCGAGGCCGTCGGCTCGATCCAGCAGCGGCTCGCCGGCCTGCCTCTCCCGCCCGGGTTCTCGCTGTATTTCGGCGGTGAATACGAGGAGCAGCGCAAGGCCGCCGCCGACTTCCGGCTCTCCCTCTTCATCGCCATCGTCCTCGTCTACATGGTCATGGCCGCGCAGTTCGAGCGGTTCCTCGATCCGCTCATCGTGCTCTTCTCCATCCCGCTGGCGGTCATCGGCGTCGTGCCGACCCTCCTGCTCACCGGCACGACCCTGAACATGCAGAGCCTCATGGGCGTCGTCATGCTCACCGGCATCGTCGTCAACAACGCCATCGTGCTCGTCGACTACGTCAACCTGCTCCGCCGCGAGCACGGCCTCAACCCGGTCGACGCCGTCCGCGAGGCCGGCCGCCGCCGCCTCCGCCCCATCCTGATGACCACCCTGACCACCGTGCTGGGCCTCTTCCCGCTGGCCCTCGGCTTCGGCACCGGCGCCGAACTCCAGGCCTCCCTCGCCCGCGTGGTCCTCGGCGGCCTGATGGCGTCCACCCTCGTCACCCTCGTCTTCATCCCCGTCCTCTACCTCGGCTGCCACGGCCTGCTCGCCCGGTTCCGCCCGGCCCCCGCCACCTCCCCCCGCGGCGCCCTCGCCCAGCCGGCAAAGTAAAGAGTCCGTGCCGAGCCCGCCCGGTCCGGGGACCGGGCCTGCACGACCGAATGCCGCGACCGCCTTCTCGAACTGCCATTCCCGCCCAATTCGGGATGGTTTCGCCCTGCCTGTAGGCCGCGCGCCCTCGCGCGGCGGTTTGGCAAGCACGCCGCCGCATTCGCCCATCCCCAATCCCCCTTTAGGACGTGGCTGGGTCCTCTGCGCACGTCAGGTTCTCACCAAATAAACCTTGCGTGCCCCCACTCGAAACTTCTTAGTTCGCCGTTTTATTTATGAAAGCGACCATCAAAACCCAGGGCCAACAGTTCGCTGTCACCGAGGGAGACATTCTGATCGTTAACCGCTACCCCAACACGGAAGCCGGTTCGACCGTCGAGATCACCGACGTGCTGTCCGCCGGCGAGGGCGAGGCCTTCAAGGTCGGCACCCCGCACCTCCCGGGCGCGAAGGTCACCGCCAAGATCCTCGAGAACAAGCGCGGCGACAAGGTCATCGTCTTCAAGAAGAAGAAGCGCAAGGGCTACGAGCGCAAGCGCGGCCACCGGCAGGAGCTTTCGGTCATCAAGATCGAGTCCATCTCCGCCTGAGTCCACCCCCTGAAATTTTCAAAGGAGATCATTCGTCATGGCGCATAAAAAAGGTGCAGGTTCCACCCAAAACGGTCGCGAGAGCCACTCGAAGCGACTCGGCGTGAAGAAGTTCGGCGGCCAGGCCGTCATCGCGGGCAACATCATCGTCCGCCAGCGCGGCACCAAGCTGCACGCCGGCAAGAACGTCGGCACCGGCCGCGATTGGACGCTCTTCGCCCTCAAGGACGGCGTCGTCCAGTACGACAAGGTTCACCGCCGCGTCTCCGTCGCCGAGCAGGCCTGAGCCCCGCCTCCGACTCCCTTCCTTTCCGACGCCGGACCTTCGTGGTCCGGCGTTTTTTGTTTTGCGACCCGCGCCCAAACGCAGCGCTACTTCCTTCGTGTCCGATCGCCTCAACGAGTTGCAACGCCAGCGCGCCCTTGTCGTCGAACACTTGCAATGGCTCGACAAGGAAATCGCCGCCTGCCGCGTTCAAGCCGGCACCGCCGCCCCGGCATCCGCGAGCCCACCGGTCCCGCCCACCGCCATTCCCGTCGTCGTTTCCACGCCGACACCCCGGGACACCGACCCGGCCTTCGCCCTGCTCCAGGACGAAGAACGCCGCCGCAGCGAAGTCTCCAAGTCCGGCTGCTGGATCGTCTTCTCCGCCCTCCTCCTCGTCATCGTCGGCACCGTCACCGCAATCATCCTGCTGAGGTATCGGTAAGGCTTCCCCCCGTGGCGACGATTCGCGGCCCTTGGGACGTGTCTGCGGAGTGCAAGCGCCCGGCGGTGCAACGCATCACACAGGCCGGAGGCGGACAAGACGAGGCGGCAGGCTGGGAATGCCGACGTCCTCGTTGGCCTCCGAGCCGAAGCCGGCGGGGACGCCGGCGCTCCCAGGGGGCAAGGGACACTGCTGAGAGTTGAACGCCACCGCACTCCGCCCGGCCGTCCCTTCACGCGAGCAGGTCTTTGACGATCCGCGCTGCGTTGCTCGGGCCGATGAGGCGCTCGTTCAAGCCTTGGTGCGGATAGGACAGCCGATAGGGATCGAGTCCCGTGAGATGCAGGATGGTGGCCTGGAGGTCGCCGACCGTCACCGGATCGCGAACGACATCGTGACCGAAGTCGTCAGTTTCGCCGTGATCGTAGCCGGCCTTCACGCCACCGCCGGCCATCCACATCGTGAAGCAGCCGGGGTGGTGATCGCGGCCGAGGAAGCGGCTGCCGTTGCGCGCCTCATTCATCGGTGTGCGGCCAAACTCCCCTCCGCAGATCACAAGCGTGTCCTCCAACATGCCTTGCTGCTTCAGGTCGCGCACGAGCGCGGCGCAGGCTCGGTCGACGTCGCGGCACTTCTTCGGCAGGCTGTGCAACAGGTCGTCGCCTTCGCCGGTGCCGTGGGAATCCCAGCCCCAGTCGAACAACTGAATGTAGCGAACTCCGTTCTGAACGAGACGGCGCGCGAGCAGGCAGTTGTTGGCGAACGACGCCCCACCCGGCTCGGCCCCATACATTTCGAGCACGTGCCGCGGTTCCTTCCGAATGTCGAACACCTCGGGCACCGCCGCCTGCATCCGATAGGCGAGTTCGTACTGCGCGATGCGGGTCAACGTCTCCGGGTCGCCAAAGGCGGTCGCTTCGATCTGATTGAGACGCGCCAGCGCGTCGATCGTCCGCCGTCGTGTGGCCGCATCGACGCCCTGCGGATTGCCCGAGAACAGGATGGGCTCGCCCGAACTGCGGCACTGCACGCCCTGATAAACGCCGGGCAGAAATCCGTTGCTCCAAAGCCCCTTGCCTCCGGTCGGATCCGTCCCGCCCGACAGCAAAACCATGAAGCCGGGCAGATCCTTGTTTTCGGTCCCCAGCCCGTAGGTCACCCACGATCCCATGGAGGCGCCGCCTGAGCGCATCGTGCCGGTGTGCACGAGGAGCTCCGCCGGCGCATGGTTGATCTGGTCGGTCACCATGCTCCGGATGATGCTGATGTCGTCGACGATGCCCGCCGTGTGCGGCAGGAGTTCGCTGATCCAGGTGCCGCGCTTTCCAGCCCGGGCAAAGGTGTACGGACTCCCGAGCAGGGTCGGCACGCCCTTGATGAAGGCGAAGCGCTTGCCCTCCAGGAGGCTGTCCGGACAGGGCTGCATGTTCAGCTCGTTGAGCTTCGGCTTGTAGTCGAACAACTCCAGCGACGAGGGCGCGCCCGACAGGTGGAGATAGATGACCGCCTTGGCCTTGGCCGGATGCATCGGACCGCGCACGGAGGCCGCCCGGGCGCGGTCGAGCTGTCCCAGCGCAAGCGCGCCCAGACCGATCGCGCCCTGCCCGAGGAACGTGCGGCGGGTGATGTAGTGGAGCTGACGTTGGTGGTACGTGGACATGGGCGTGAGGGTGGGTTCGTCAGTGGACGGTGAGCACTGCGTCGAGGTTGAGCAGGACGTTGGCGACGAGCACCCACGCGGCCTGCTCCGCGGGCGTCGGTTCTACGCCCGGATCGTTCTTGCGGGCGTCCAGCAGTTCGAGCGCGGCCTCCGGGTCCTGCTCGAAGGCGGCCAGCTGTTCGTCGTGGAAGGCGACCAGCGGTTCGATCTGCGCCGGCGTCGGCGGACGGCTCAGGACAAGATTGAGGCCGTACCGCACCCGCGCGTCCGTCGTCGTTCCGCCTTCGGTGTGGAGCCGGCCTCCCAGCGCCCGGGCCATTTCGACGAACGCGGGATCGTTCATGGTCACGAAGGCCTGCAGCGGTGTATTCGTCGGAACACGACGGAAGGTCGCCGTCTCGCGGCTGGGCGCATCGAAGGTTGTCAGCGACGGGTACGGCATCGTCCTTCGCCAGAACGTGTAGAGCGCGCGGCGGTGACGATCCTCGCCTTCGCTCGTCTTCCAGTTGCGCTCGCGGTCGTTGAAGGCGGCCCGCCACAAACCTTCCGGTTGCGGCGGAAACACGCTCGGTCCGCCGTTCTTCGACGACAGCAGGCCGGCATGCGCGAGCGCCTGATCGCGGACCTGCTCGGCCGTCAGGCGGCGGCGCGGATAGTGGGACAGCAGCTCGTTGCGCGGATCGATCTCCGCGACGGCGGCGGAGGCCACCGACGACTGCCGGTAGGTCTCGGAGAGCACGATCGTGCGGAGCAGCGCCTTGACGTCCCAGCGCAGGTCCCGGCTGAAGTGCAGCGCGAGCCAGTCCAGCAACGCCGGATGGGTCGGCAACGCGCCCTGCGTTCCAAAATCCTCCTGGGTCTCGACGAGGCCGCGGCCGAAGAGCTGACCCCAGAAGCGGTTGACCGACACGCGGGCGGTCAACGGATTCTCGGGCGAGAAAAGCCAGCGGGCCGCGTCGAGGCGGTTGGGCTGCTCTCGCTCGATCGCACCGAAGCGGGCGAGCAGCGCCGGCTTCACCTCCCGCTCGGGAGTCAGGTAGTTTCCCTTGTCCAACAGAAAGGTCTTTCGCGCATCGACGGGATCGAGGTCGCGCATGATCGGCACGCGCAAGGGCTGGATCGCGGTGAGCTCGCGCTGTTTCGCCTTCAACGCGGCGCGCCCCGGCGCGGTGGCGGCGGCGAGGGGCCGGAGGAAGGCGAGCACCACCTCGTCGCGTTCGCGATCGCGCATCTGCTCCGGCGCGAGCAGCGCGGCGCGCACGGCGGGCGGCACCTCGAAGACCGGACCTTCGGCGTCCGTCACCGACAAGCGGTAGCGTCCGAGCAGGTGATAGGTTCCGTAGTCGAAATTCAGGCTGACTTCCAGGTAGTCGCCCGGCGCGATCTCCAGCGGCGACGCCAGCGAAAGCACGAGTTGGTGCGGACGCCCCGTCTGGCCGCCGAAAGCCCAGCCCGTTTCCGGGAGGTTGTCGATGACGGCCGAAGCGGCAAAACCCGGCTGCTCGAAGTCGGCCGTCGCGTGGGCAAGAGTCGCGCTGGCGACGAGGTTGTCCAAACGGAACGACGGCAGCGCCAGGGCCTCCGCCGAGATCGTCCGGTCGGAAATCGTGCGACGCTGCCCGTCGAGCAGCTGCAACTTCGCCCCGACCAAGGTGGCCTCCATCTCCGGCTGGGCCTGCACTGCGAGTCCTCCGAGGATGCGTTCGGCGCCGAGGTCGAGTTCCCAGGTCCGCGACGCGTCGACGTAGGTCCCGCTCCTGCCGGCCGCCACCTCGGCTCCGCTCACATCCAGCGCACGGATCGCCGCAACTGCGGGTGCGGTCCCCTCGCCCACGATGCGGATATAGCGGACGCTGCTCGAACGCTGCGGACCGCGGCGCAGTTGCACGCGGGCGTGGGTGATGACGGCGTTGCCGGTCGCGGACAGACCCGGACCGCCCTGCGGCAGAGCGCTGTCGGGCAACGCTTCAATCCGAACCGCCGTGATCGTTCCGGTCAGTCCGGTAATTTCATGGGTGAACGCATCCGTCACCGTGAGCGCCGCGCCTTCGAAGCGCGCGCTGCCATCGGGGAGGACGCGCGGCGCCACGGTGGACTGACTGTGAATCCGCTCGATGGGCGCAGGCCGCCACGCGACCGGCTTCAGCGCATGCGCGCGCAGCTCTGGAAGTTCGCGCCAGATCTCCTGTTCGTCGCTCTTTCGCAGATCGGCCTCCAGACGCGCCATCTCCGCCCGGATGCGGGCCAGGGCCTCGCCCTCTTCGATCGTCGGCAAGGGCAGCGTCGGTTCCTCATCGAAACGGTTCGCATCGGCGGTCTGGTTGAACACGGCGAAGAGCTGGTAGTAGTCGTCGTGCGTGACCGGGTCGAACTTGTGCGTGTGGCACTGCGCGCACCCGACGGTCAGGCCCATCCAGCCCTGGAAGGTGGTGGCGAGGCGGTCCTTGACGGCGGCGACGCGAAACTCCTCCGCATCCGTGCCGCCCTCCGTGTTGGTCATCGTGTTGCGGTGAAACGCGGTCGCGATGAGCTGCTCCTCGGTCGGGTCCGGCAGGAGATCGCCGGCGAGCTGTTCGATGCTGAACTGATCGAAAGGCTTGTTCTCGTTAAAGGCACGGATGACCCAATCGCGCCAGGGCCAGAGGTTGGGCCGCAGCCGGTCGCTGCCGAAGCCCGAGCTGTCGGCGTAGCGCGCGAGATCGAGCCACATGACCGCCCAATGTTCGCCGAACGCCGGTTTCGCGAGGAAGTGGTCGACCATGCGTTCGTAGCGTTCGTCGGAGCCGTCCGCGGCGAACTGGCGCACCTCGTCCTCATCGGGCGGCAGGCCGGTTAGATCCAGGGCCACGCGCCTCACCAGCGTGTGCGGATCGGCGCGCGGAGCGGGCGTCAGGCCCGCCTCGCCGAGGCGCTGGCGGATAAACGCATCGATCGGCTGCGCCTGCGGATCGGGTGGAGCGACCTTCTGCGGGGGCAGGAAGGACCAATGATCGCTGTACTCGGCGCCCTGCTGGATCCAGCGCTTGAGGATCTCGACCTCCCGCGGCGTCAAGGGGTGGTTGGCGGAAGGCGGCGGCATGATCTCCTCCGAATCGGTGGAGAGGATTCGCCAGACGAGTTCGCTCTCCTCGAGATTGCCGGGGGCGACCGCCCGGAACCCGTTGCGCTCCTTCGTGGCCTCGGCGAGCGAGTCGAGGCGCAGCCTTGCCTTGCGCGACTCGGGATCCTGCCCGTGGCAGTGAAAACATTTCCCGGAGAGGATCGGGCGCACATCCCGATTGAATTCGATCGTCTCGGGCACCGGTTTGGCGGAAAACTCGTCCCCGTGCGGACTCGGCGCCGCCGCCGGCGCTCGCGCACACACGAGCGCGAGGCTCGCGACGAGGAACAGAAGGAGCTTTCGCCTGAGCATGGAGGAACGAAAAAACGCCGGGGTAAGACAGGGCGGCACGACAATCATTTCGACGGCCCCTCCGCCCCAAGGCAACGCGACTTTTCGTTCGGACCGTCCGCCGCGAGTCGGACTGGCCAAAGGCGCCCGAGTGCGCAACGTGTTGGTCCCAACCCCGTCCATGCCCCTTCGATCGTTTCTTTCCGTCGCCCGGTCCTCGTTGTCCACGCTCCTCGGCGCCTTCACCATCGCCTCCGCCGTGGCCCAAAGCGCGCCGAAGGCCGCGCCGCCAACGCCCCTCACGCCGGCGCAACTTGTCGACCTGGTGAAGGCGCCGCCCGGATTCCGCGTCTCGCTCTTCGCCACTTCCGATCAGGTCAACTACCCGGTGTCCGTCGCCGCCGCGCCCGACGGCACGCTCTTTGTCGCAAGCGACGCCAACTCCTCCCTCGGCACCGCGCTCGGCCGCGGCCGCATCGTGCGCCTGCGCGACACGGACGAGGATGGACGCGCCGACGAAGTGCGCCTCTTCGCCACCGTCGACTCGCCTCGTGGCCTGGTGTGGGACCGCGACCGGCTCTACGTGATGCATCCGCCGCACCTGAGCGTTTTCTTCGACCGCGACGGCGACGGCATCGCGGAGGAGCAGCAGATTCTCGTCCGCAATATCGCCTTCGCCTTCCGCGACCGGCCCGCCGACCACTCCTCGAACGGCGTCACCCTCGGCGTCGACGGCTGGCTCTACCTCGCCATCGGCGACTTTGGTTTCATGGAGGCCGAGGGCACCGACGGCCGCCGCCTGCAGTTGCGCGGCGGCGGCGTGGTGCGGGTGCGGCCCGACGGCACCGGCTTGGAGCTTTTCTCCCGCGGCACGCGCAACATCCTCGAGGTTGCGCTAAGCCCGCGCCTGGATGGTATTGCCCGCGACAATACCAACGACGGCGACGGCTGGGACGTCCGCCTGCACCACCTCACGGCCTTCGCCGAGCACGGTTACCCGTCGCTCTACAAGAACTTCGCCGAGGAAACCGTCGCCCCGCTCGCCGACTACGGCGCGGGCTCGGGCTGCGGCTCCCTCTGGCTCGACGAACCCGGCATCCCGCCGGCGTGGAACCGCGCCCCCTTCACGGTCGACTGGGGACGCGAGGCGATCTACCGCCACGGCCTCACCCCGCACGGCGCCACCTTCGCCGCCACGCAGGAGGAGTTTCTCAAGCTCCCCCGACCGACCGACCTCGACGTCGACGCGATGAGCAGCCTCTACGTGGCGAGCTGGCGCGGCGGCCAGTACAACTTTTCCCACGACGACGTCGGCTTCATTGTCCGCCTCGATCCGCTCGACTTCCAACCCGAGCCGCTGCCCAACTTTGCCGAACTCTCCAATCGGCAGCTCGTCGATCTCTTCCACGAACCCAGCCACCGCCTGCGCCTCGCCGCGCAACGCGCCCTGCTCCGGCGCGATCCAGCCAACGTTTTCCCGCTGCTCGAGAACATGGCGGGCGACGCCACCAACGCACTCGAGACGCGCATCCTCGCGATCTTTACGCTCAAGCAGGCTCGGGGCGCCGCGGCCCATCCGTTTCTCGCCGGCCTCGCCGGCGACCCCGACGTCGAGGCCTGGGCCCTCCGTGCCCTCACGGACCACGAAGGCCAGCTCGACAACGTGCCCGTACGCACGCTCCAGTTCGGCCTCGAATCGCGCGACGCCCGCGTCCGCCACGAGGCAGCCGTTGCCTTCGGCCGCCTCGGCCGCGCCGGGCACGCCCCGGCCCTCGCCACCCTGCTCGGCGATCCCGATCCCGTCGTCGCCCACACGGTCGTGCACTCGCTCGTCCGCCTGCGCGCGGCCGACGCCTGTCTCGCCATCGTCGACGATCCGGCAGCTTCGACCGGCGCGCGACGCGGCGCGCTGAAGGTGCTCCAGGCGCTCCACGAATTGACGGTGGTGGACGCCCTCCTCGCCCGCCTCGAACGCGAGCGCGATCCCGCCCGTCGTTTCGATCTGCTGCGCGTCCTCAGCCGGCTGCACTACCGGGAGGGCACATGGTCGGGCGACAGTTGGGGCACGCGGCCCGACACCCGCGGGCCCTACTATCAACCCGAGCGCTGGGCCGGCTCCGCGCGCATCAACGCCGCCCTCGAGGCCGAACTCGCGCGTGCGGACGCCTCAGGCATCGCCGCCCTCAACGAACTCTTTGCCCTGCATCGCGTCACGCCCGGCGATCCGGTGGGCCGCCTGCTCGCGCTCGCCGCCGACGACGACACCCTGCTCACGCCACTCGCGCAACAGCTCGCCGTCGCCGACACTATCCCGGCGCACGCGCTTCCGCTCCTTGCGCGCGCCCTCGCCTGGGAACCGCCGACCCCGGCGCCCGAGCCCGGCGCCGCCCCGAAACGCGGACCGCGCCGCCCCGACAGCGGTCCGACCAAACTCGCCGCCATGCAGGCTCTCGTTAAGGCCGGCACCCCCGAGGCCATGGACCTGGTTCTCGCCGCGCTGCCCGAACTGCCCAACCGCGGACGCCTCGGCGACGGCGTGCGCGACAAATCCGCCAACGCGCTCTTCATTTCGCCCGCCCTCGAGAATCACGCGCGCTGGCTCGCCGACGAGGCCGCGAAGCTCGACGGCGAACGCTCCGCCTGGGCCGACGCCGCCCTGCTGCATCTCTCCGCCCGCCGCTTTGGCGCGCCGGAGCCACGGGAATTCGCCCGCCGCGCGCTCGACGAGGGATGGCAGGACCCGGCCCGTCGCGCACAGATCGTGCGCGCCGCCGACCTCGGCCGGGAGACCTCGCGCACCGCCGACCTTGTGGCCGCCCTCGACGATCCCGACAGCCGCGTGGCCGCGGCGGCGCGCGATGCCGTCGCCGCCCTGCGCATCGACGTCGAAGCCGAACGGACCCGCGCGAAGCGCAACGATCCACTCATTGGCACGCTCGATGCCGCCGACGTGCTGGCCCGCGTGACCGAGCTCCCAGGTCTCGCGAGCCGAGGCGAACTCGTTTACAACGCCGTCGGCTGCGCGGCCTGCCACACCGTCAACGCGTCCGATCCCCTGAAGGGCCCCTATCTCGGCACGGTTGCCTCGATGTTCCCGCGCCGTGAACTCGCGGAGGCGATCCTCGATCCCGGCAAGACGATCGCCCAGGGCTTCGTCACCTACCGCTTCGTCCTGCACAACGGCGAAGAGGTCCTCGGCTTCGTCGTCCAGGAGGCCGCCGGCCGCGCCACGGTGCGCGACATCGCCGGACAGGAACGCACGCTCGCGCTCGCCGATGTCACCCAACGCGAACGCCTCCCGATTTCGCTGATGCCGGCCGGTCTCATGAGCCAGTCGACCGTCGAAGACTTCGCGTCCCTGCTCGCCTACCTCGAGTCGTTGGCAAAGCGGCCATAGGCCTCAAAATTTACCGAAGAACAGCCGAGACCGGTTTCACAGCCCAGCGCCGCCGCAACCTGGGAACGCCGGCGTCCTCGCCGGCCTCCGGGCCAAAGTTCTGCCCGCCTTCGCAAACCTCACGCTTCGCCTCCCGACACCTGCGCACGGGATAGAATCCGCTCGCACCGGGAAACCACCGCGTCTCGTGCCCCCGTGCCTGACCGTTCGCCGATTCGCAACGCCACGGCCTGCGCCTTCGGTTCGTAGGTCCGCGCCTTCACCGCCCTTGCGACCACGGCGCCGAGGTCTCCGCGGTGCCCGCTCAGGTTCACGCCACACCCGAGTTTTGCCACCGCATCGGCCGTGAGGGCCTGTTCGAGATAACGGGGCACCAAGAACTGCGGTCGCCCGGCAGCCAAGGCCTGCTCCGCGGTGGAGAGGCCGCCGTGATGCACGACCGCGGTTGCCCTTTGCAACGCGGCCGGCATCGGCTGGGCTTCGTCGTACAACGCGACGCTGCTTCCGGCAGTCATCTGCCGCAGTTCATCCAGGCTGCCATCCCGCACATAGAAACCCGCGCGTACTTTCGCCGCGACCAATCCTTCGACGATCCTCTGTGTACGCGCGTCATTGGCCGATAGATACCCGAACACGAAGGGTTCGTCCGGCATCTCCATCGGTGCCGGTAAGGCTGTGAGCGGGCCGAGCGCCGGTTCGCGGCGCGCGCTTCGGTAGGGATCCAGCTCAGGCAGGCAGCACGCCAGATGAAGCGCAGCCGAGGTGAAGAGGTCGGTCAGGTTTTCGAGGGGCGGTCGCCCCAAGCCCCGCTGCACCGACCGGATCGATGCCAGCACCTCCGCCTGTCGCTCCTTTGCGCCGCGGGCCGAGGCTTCGTGCAGCATGACAAACCGGTGCCTGGGCGGCGGCGTGGCAAAGCCGGAGCCGACATGCACGACGGGAATCGTGCCTCCGGCGGCGAGGACGACCGTCGGACTGTGATCGCAGACGATCAGATCAGGTTTGAATCGCTCGAACAGCCGCAACCACGCCCGCACCAGCGCCTCCAATTCCCCGGCGTCCGCATAGCCCGTGCGATGAAGGAGGTCGGCGTACGTGTGGGCCGGAGGCACGCGCGCCCCCGGCGCCGCCGCCTGGCGATGCGGAGCCGACACGATCGTCACGTGGGGAAGAAACTCGCGGATGCGGTGGGCGTTATCGCCGATCTTCAAGGCGAAGACCGGTTCGCACTCGCGTTCGGCCAGCGCGCGCCCGAGCAGGAGAAGGCGCTCAATGTGTCCCAGTCCGGAACCCATCTCCCACGCGAGGAGCACCCGCTGCGAGCCCCGGGGGCGCTCCACGCCGATGACCCGCTTGATTGCCGAGAAGAGTCCGTTCATGCCCGCGGAGGGTTCTCAGGTTGGTTTTGCCGCCCCACGCCCAGGAGACGCCACGCGCGTTGCGCCCAGGACCCTCCCGACGATCTTGCCTCAACGCGCTGGGGACGCTCCGGGGTGGCAGTGGGTTTGCCGTCCCCATCGCTCCGTCCTCCACGTATCGTCTCGATTTTCATGGGCGCCCAGCCGCGCGGTACGTTGGCCACCAGCCGGTGCGCGGCGAGGTTCGCCCGGGACCGCGCGCGGTTCTGCCGGTCGAAGTCCTCCCAGCGAAGGCCCTTCGCGTCGCAGTAACGGATGCTCTCCTCCTTGGTGTTACGCAGGGCGAGGTCTGGCGAGCCGCCGCACCGGGTCACGGGAAAGCCGGCCGCCTCGGCGCGCGCCAGCAGGTCGAAATCCTGATAGCCCATGGGATGAAAGGCCTCGTCGTACCCGCCCAGGCGGTGAAAGAGCTCCCGGGAAAGGGCGATCCGCCCTCCGGTCCCGTCGCCCCGCTCGCCGCTCCACATGTGCAGCACCTGGCCGCCGACAAGAAAATGCCCCTCGACCGCGGCCGGAGTGTGCTCGCCGATGAAGTTGTCGCAATCGAGGTTGAAGAGCACCTCGCCCGTCGCGTTCCGGTGGGCGACGTTCTTCGCCACCGACGCATGCCACCGCCGCCCGGAGATTTCGCGCACGTACACGATCCGTTCGGTGAGCCCGGGCAGCACGCCCGCCATGAACGCATCGAGGTCGTCGTCCGAATTGTAGTTCACGATGACCCACTCCGTGTCGACCTTGGCGGCGACGAGACGCGCGTTGCGCTCGAACGTCTTCCGCAGCTGATAGGTTCGATTGTGACAGGGGGTGCAGAACGAAATCGTCATGACACGCGGGCGAACCTCCGTCTATCGCGGCTTGGTGACGGTCTGACCTTAGCGCCTTCTCTATAACATCAATGGTTAATCATTGACCCCTTCGAATCGCCCCCCTTCGCCCCCTCTAACTCCGGACACTAATGACATACCCTCTAATTCCCACAACCCTTCCAACTAGATCAGCGTGGTATATATACAAGACTCCAATAATCAAAACAAATATTGGTATGCATTTAAATATAGTCGATCGTTTGCTCGGTAAAATATACCAAACGCACAGCGCAATACCCATCGATACAAAGAAGCATATTGCGGGCAACCAAGAATAGTTCCAATCCGCCGGAAAATTTACATCAGTGAGATGTTCAATTGGCCCAGTATGAATATACATCCTCAAACGAGACCCAACCTCGGGTGCGAGAGTGGAATCCATCCTGGACTCGAATATCTCTTCGCGACCGTCCTTATGCTTATAAACGCTGTGCACCATTACTGGATGCTTTTCGATTGTTTCAGGCTCAGTGATTCCATGCGCAACAATCTCAATTTCGACGATGCTTCCATAATGCTGCAAGGCTATTGCCCAATATGAACTCCATACTACTAGGAGAAAGAAAACTACAACCACGAATAAACTGAGTAGCCTGACCAATAAATTCATAATAACGCCTATTAAAAGTTTGATCTATTCTGCATATCGCGCATGCCCAGGAACCGATCTAGGAAAGCCAAAGCTATATACTTCCCTAAGTGGCAATCCAACTGAATTCCGATACGAATTTTCGACCCGAACCGCTTCGAACTCCATCTCCCAAACGGTCGCAACCCGTCCAAACTTTCGATCGAAGTTTTTCCAGTGATCAATTGATACAGTCTTATCGAATCCGTGACCAGCAAGTCCGTGGGATAATATAGTTGATCCTGTATGCACAACACCATCGAGGGTAGCCCCATGGGGTCAATAATTAATGTTTTAACTTTGATTGCAATTCAAGCGCCGCCGGTCGTC